>ERZ1034984.27-NODE-27-length-150942-cov-36.746552_pt1 | contig 150942 bp, 124 predicted proteins | sample MGYA00520589_ERZ1034984 | MGnify/ENA primary metagenome ERZ1034984 (study PRJEB33766, sample SAMN09781790) | gut metagenome | biome: gut microbiome | host: Homo sapiens | place: Madagascar | study: EMG produced TPA metagenomics assembly of the PRJNA485056 data... | reverse complement strand
TCATCAAATCTTTATTTTTTTCTGTTAGGTTATATTTCAGTAAGAAATGAAATATAGAAGGAAGGATAGTAAAGATGGAAATGATGTTACAGACACAAAATCTATGTAAATATTTTAGAAAACAGAAAGCGGTAAATAATGTTTCACTTAATATCGAAAAGGGACAGATTTATGGACTGCTTGGACCGAATGGTGCGGGAAAATCTACCACATTGAAAATGCTGACCGGTATGATGAAACCAACTGCAGGAAAGATTTACTTTGATGGAAAACTTTTGGATAGGAAAGATTTATCAAAAATAGGAGCGTTAATTGAAAATCCGCCTATTTATGAAAATCTTTCCGCCAGAGAGAATTTGAAGGTAAGACAATTATTGCTTGGTACAGATGAAAACAGAATTGATGAGGTCTTGCAGATTGTATCACTTACAAACACCGGAAAGAAGAAAGCAGGACAGTTTTCTTTGGGAATGAAGCAAAGACTAGGCATTGCAATGGCATTGCTTGGAGAACCGGAACTTTTGATATTGGATGAACCTACGAATGGATTAGATCCAATAGGCATCGAGGAATTACGAGAGCTGATCCGGTCTTTTCCGGAACAGGGAATCACTGTAATTCTCTCCAGTCATATTCTCTCAGAGGTACAGTTACTTGCAGATAAAGTCGGGATTATTTCAGGTGGAATCTTAGGATACGAAGGAGCATTAAAGCAGGGAGATAATCTTGAAGATTTGTTTATGAATGTGGTAAGAAAAAACCAGAAAGCAGGTGAAATCCATGGTTAATATTATAAAAGCAGAACATCAAAAAGCCAAAAGAACCATGCGAAAAAAGTTTATCTGGGGATTTCCTCTTCTTACATTTGTCATGGCATTTATATTTACTCTTGGGATGACAAATGCTTATGCAGAAAGTGTTTGGAACTGGTGGTATACACTTTTGCTGCCGGGGATGATTGCTCTATTTTGTTATCTTTCTGTGGCGCAGGAGAAAAAGATAAAATACTATCATTTAATGACTATTCCCACAGACAGAAGAAAATTGTTGCTGGGGAAAATTATTTATATTGGGTACATGATTTTGTTTTCTAATGTGATTGTGTTTGCAGGAGCAACGCTTGGAGGCTTTCTTCTAACGACACATGTTCCAGTTGGAGGAGCGTTGATTGCAGTATTGTTTCTGACGGTTTCTGAGTTATGGGAGATTCCGGTAGCTTTATTTTTAAGTGAACGATTTGGAATGATTGTAAACCTGTTCGTCTGCCTATTTATTACCGTCAGCGGTGTGGTAATATCACAAACCAGAATCTGGTATGTACTTGTTTCTGCAATCCCTATGCGAATGATGTGCCCGTTACTTCATATTTTACCGAATGGTCTTGCGGCAGAATCTGGGAATCCTTTTTTGGATACGGGAGTCATTGCTCCTGGAATCTGTCTCTCAATAATGTGGTTTGCTATTGCAACAGTTCTGTTTCTGAAGTGGTTTGAGAAAAGAGAGGTGAAGTAAGATGATTGGAAGGTCTCTTAATGCAGACTTGCGAAAGATGAAAGGAACATCTGTGATTCTGGCACACTTACTGATTCCGATTATAACCAGCGTTATATTTTTAATATATTACTTTTTTTCACCATGGAATGAAAATATGAAAGTGATTGCATTTTATCAGGCAATAGGAGCAGGACTTCCGGTACTTATTGGAATTTTTACAGCAAGTGTGATGGAACAGGAACAAAATGCAGGTAATTTTCAAAACCTGTTGTCTTTACCAGATAAACTTGCAGCATTTTTATCGAAACTGTTGATGCTACTGGTTTTGTGTCTGTGCTCTATCCTATTGACAGCAATCATATTCGGAATTGGATTTGGAAGAATCGCATCAAGCGATATCGAAATCATGAAAGGATGTATATTTGCAGCATTGCTGCTGTGGGGAAGCAGTGTTCCACTTTATCTGTGGCAGCTGATTCTGGCTTTTCAGTTTGGAAAAGGGGTATCCATTGGAGCAGGGATTATATCAGGACTAATTAGTGCATTGATGCTTACCGGACTTGGAGATTATGTGTGGAAATATGTATTTGTCTGCTGGACGGGTAGAGTACCATATACTTATCTGCAATCTGTATTGGGAGAAACTAGTGTAGGTGAATGGTTGTCATTCATACCAGGTTGCTTAATATTTACAGGGATTAGTATGGTATACTATTTTTGGTGGGTAAACCACTGGGAAGGAAACAGAATATCGGAATAGAATCGAGGGAAACTATGGCAAAAATACTGGCAGTTGATGATGAACCGGCAATTTTGGAAATGATAGAAAGCATTTTGAATAAGGATGGACATCTGGTTACCAAAGTAAGTAATCCGCTAAAACTTAATATGGAAGAATTACATCGTTATGACCTGATTTTACTGGACATTATGATGCCTGGAATTGATGGCTTCGAATTATGCAAAAGAATCAGGGCACTTGTGGATTGTCCGATTTTGTTTCTTACGGCAAAAACGGAGGAAAACAGTCTGGTGAACGGACTTTCGTTAGGAGCAGATGATTATATTTCAAAGCCATTTGGAGTGATGGAACTTCGGGCAAGGATCAATGCACATCTTAGAAGAGAGCACAGGGAACATTCTGTCCGGATGGTTTTGGGGAGGGTCTGTATTCAAATATCTCAAAAGAAACTATTGGTTGATGATAAGGAACTTCCTCTTACGAAAGCGGAGTACGAAATCTGTGAATTTCTGGCTAAAAACAGAGGACAGGTTTTCTCGAAGGAACAGATATTGGAAGCGGTCTTTGGCTTTGACAATGAGAGTAATGACAGTACTATAATCACGCATATCAAAAATATAAGAGCAAAATTTGCGGATTATGATTATACACCGATAAAAACAGTCTGGGGGATTGGATATAAATGGGAAGAGTAAAGAGAAGCAATGCACTCAGCAGGATTTTTATGAGATATGTACTGGTCATGCTTGGATCATTAGTAGGTTTGGTGATTGTTGCTTGGCTGCTGCTGTACCTTTTGATTAGTGTGGGCTGTATTTATCCGGCAAATTATGCAGAGCAAAAGATTAATGAAGCATATGATACGATTCTACGTGCAGATAAAGTGACTGCTGAGATGATTCCCGCACTTTGTGATTATGTAATCTTTTCAGAGAATGGAGAGAAAATAGGTGGAGATCTGTCAGAACAATACGAACAGATAGCATGGAATGTTGCAAAGTACGGAAACGCATCCGGGAAATATTTTTATAAAGTAATTGTAAGGGAAAATGAATATGTTGTATTGCAATATCGCCTGACACCTCAATATCATTCAGCTTTTTTGAGGGAGCATTTTATAGGACCACAGAATGTGATGAGTATTATGTCTGTGATTGGAGCGGTAGCGATTATCATCATTCCGTCCATACGTTTTGGAAAAAGAATCAAAAAGCAGATGCAGCCTGTATTAGACGCAATCGGACAAATAAAGGATCAAAATCTGGAATATGAGACATCCTGTTCCGGTATCAAAGAGTTTGATGACTGTTTATCGGCAATCGATGATATGCGAGATGCATTGCGAGAATCTTTAGAAAAGCAGTGGAAAACAGAGCAGGAAAAGAAACAGCAGATGTCTGCTTTGGCGCATGATATTAAAACACCTCTTACGATTGTACGGGGAAATGCAGAACTACTTTCAGAGACTGAACTGACCACAGAACAGAAGAATAATATCACTTATGTTTTGAACGGCACAACACAGATACAAAGTTATGTAAAACAGTTGATAGATGTCACAAAATCATGGAATTGCAGTGATGTTACCTATACAACGGTGAGGTTAGAAGATTTTTTCGCAGATATAAAGGAACAGGCACTCGGACTGGTAGAAATCTATCACCAGAAGATAGATTGGAAGGCGGAACAAAGTGATAAAAAGGTAACGATTGCTTATGATCCAATGTTCCGGGCCGTAATGAATGTGATTCAGAATGCAGTGGAGCATACAAAAGAAAATGGAATCATTTATATTGACGCAAAGGAGCAGGATGGCCGGCTGACATTCATTGTGGAGGATAGCGGATCAGGATTTACAAAAGAAGCATTATTGCATGGCACAGAGCAGTTTTTTATGGATGACACAAGTAGAAATGGCGAAGCCCATTATGGGATTGGGCTATTTTTTGCAAAAACTGTGGCTGAAAAATATGGCGGAGGTATTAAACTTTCAAATTCTGAAAATACAGGTGGGGCGAGGGTAGAAATATTTTTCCTGAGTAGTCAAGAAACAAGCTAAATAGACCGCAATTAAGCTATGTAAAAGAAATTTTACATGAGAGCCAGCGGTCTGGCAGAGATAGCCAAAGTACTTCAGACTACGCCGAATTATCTGCTGGGTTTTGCAGATAATAATGATGGATTTGCGGACGAAGCGCTTGGTTTGTTGCGAGATGTGAAGGATCAGTCTGTAAGAGAGATTCTTTTGAAGCAGATCATGGCACTGATTTGAAAAATGTATTGCCTTTGTCCGTACATTGACTTATAATATGGGTAAAAGAAAGGGGCGTGATGATATGGCAGCTAAATCAGCAAATCTTTATGCAAGAATAGAGCCGGATGTTAAAGAACAGGCTGAGGGAATTCTGGCTACTTTGGGGATCCCGGCATCTAATGCTATCAATATGTTTTATAAGCAGATCATTCTAAATAGGGGGCTTCCGTTTGAGGTAAAGATTCCAACTGCGAGACCTGTTGATATTTCGAGAATGAACGCAGAGACTTTGGACATGGAACTTGAGAAAGGATATGCGGATATGCAGGCAGGGCGTACCAAATCTGCAGCTCAGGTTTTTGCGGATATCCGAAGGGATTATAATGTATGAAATATGATGTTACCTTTACGGAGCAGGCTGAGAATGCAGCCGGACAGCTTGACCGGATCGAAGAAAAAATCCTTTCCTTGGGAGAGTATCCGGAGAAGTTCCGGCAATATGAAAGAGAGCCCTGGAAGAGTCGAAATACACGAGTTGTGCCTGTTGATAATTATGTTATTTTCTATATCCCCGATAAGACAAAGAAATTGGTTACAGCGATTCGGGTTATGTATTCCGGAAGAGATGTAGATAAGCAGCTTAATGAATTTACAAAGTTATAATCATAAATCCTATGAGGCGTATGAGACATTTGGTTTCATACGTCTTTTCTTTTTTACTTTTTTGAGTTGACTACCGGTCAACAGAAGTTGACCGTTTGACGAACGATTTATTCCGTGGTGTTCCGTAGAATGACATATGTAAGCAAGAGGTGACGCAAGTCGGCAAGCCTAACCTCCAAGAAATGTTATGGAGGTGCGAACATGTGCATTACAGAAGAAAAACTGGTGGAAGGCTACGGTAATTCAAATCCGCATGAACGCTTCCTACTGATCTACAAGAACTACAGCGTATTTCCTCAGTTGGTAGACTGTTACGAAACAGGGTTGTTTAATCGGATCCTTTTTGAAGTGGAATACAACAGGCGGAAGAAGAATGACGATGATCTGGGCGTTAGGGTTCAGACAAGCCATCTCAGCGATCTATCACCTCGGTTCTTATGAGATGATTATACAGGAAAGCGTGGAAAAAAGCGAATCCGGGAAAAAAGAGGAACCGTCAGAATGCCGAGTGGATAAGTTGTAAGGAGAAGGAAAAAGAGACTTCTGGAAAGAGAAAAAAAGGACAAAAGGGAGTACTCTGCAATGAAAAAAGAGGATAAAAGAGGGAGGGTGGACAGAGATGTGGATAAGAAAATTTCAAGGGAGACATTTGTGCAAAATGAAAAAATAAATTTCGGCGATATGCACAAAAACATCCATTTACTGGCGTGGGTGTGAACTGTAACAGAAATCTAAGAAATCTGGCCTGGAGTCCGTTTTAAAGGACATAAAATGTGGATAATGAAAAGTGGAGTGAAAGGATAGAATGGAATTTATAGGTATCTATAATTAAATTATTGATATTTGAAGGCGTAAGTGTTATAATTTATTTTGAGTTATTGTAGGCTGCTAAAGTCGTTTGATGCTGCGTAGCATGTGAGGAATTGTGTAATGAGAGTAAGTTATAACAAGTTGTGGAAAATGCTTATCGATAAAAACATGAAGAAGATGGACTTGTTAGAAGCTATAGAAATGAGCCCGAATACGTTAGCAAAATTGGGACGTAATGAGGATGTATCAATGGATGTCCTAAAGCGGATCTGCGCATATTTGCAGTGCGATATCGGGGACATTATGGAGATGATTCCAGAGGATGAAAATGGACATTAAGAATAAACTACTAGCATACGGGAAAAAGAGCATCACACTTGAGGCTTTGACCGACTTACTGAAAGCAGATCTGGCGGACACGAAAGGCTTATATGATAGGATTTCCGAACTGGCTGGCGCTTCAATTTTGGAACCAGTAAAGAACTCAGGCCAGAACGGAAATCGTAAATATCCGCTGTTTAAGAAGTATCGGATCATGATAAAAGAAGAATCGAGTGAAGAGGTTGAAAAACAGATTCGACAGCTACATCCGGCTTTACAAAGGACCGGATACCTATCTTTGCATGTTAAGGAGTATCTGAAGCATAGAGAGGTTGTCGACTGTCTGAATACTTTTCTCTTTTCGAGGAAAGCGGGGGAACAGATTTCAAGGAAAGAACGGTCTTTTGAGATTTTTGGTCGTGAGAAGGTGTTGGATGATCCGGAGGTGAAGTCTCTGCTTCGACACTTAGAGATATCCGAATCAGATCTGGGATTCTATGACACTCCGGAGTATTGCTTTCACGATTATATACCTGAGCGGAAAAATGACCTGACCTTGCTTATTTGCGAGAACAAAGATATATGGTTCAACATCCGGCGGTGTATGTTTGAAGATCATTTTAAGAGCTTGTTTGGCGTGGCTATAGATGGTGTCGTCTATGGAAATGGAAACAAGGTGTCGAATAAAGCCGGAGCGCTGGTCGAATACGTAAGATTTATGGGAAATCCCAATGTTACCTTCCTGTATTGGGGGGATATTGATCGTGAAGGTTTTGATATCTTCCGACGAACAAGAGATGTGAACGATTCCCTGAATATAGAATTATTCATTCCGGGATATAGGAAAATGATTGAACGAGTGCAGAGTATTTGCCTTGAGGATAGCCCCTCTTCTAAAAAGGAGGGAGTATCTTTTGAGAATTTGTTTGAAGGCTTTTCTACAGAGGAGCGGCATTTTTTAAACCGTGTTTTAGAAGAAAATAAGCTGATCCCGCAAGAAATTATACCCTATACCGTATTAAGCGAGAGGTGATTGAATGCTTCGCCCTGATATTAAAGAAATGCTTACGGGCTTTCAAAACAGAATGAAGTTTATTGATATTGTTCGAAGCATTTCTGCCTCGAATTGCCCGGACGATATTCGGGAGATGTTTAAGGGCGATTTTGACACCTTAAACAACTTGACCGTGGCAGTTCTTTTGTACATTAAGGAGCGTACGCTCAGTGATGTTCAGACTTGCACTTTAAAGGATATAGAGGGGTTCCTCGATAGCATTATTCAGATTGTACCGGAGACGTATGAGGTTGATACGAACAAGCTGGCCTATTATATAGTCGTAAATGTGCTCCAGAACAATGGAAAAATGATAGAGTACAACACTTTCTTTGCAGATGAGGAAGTGTTCAAGAGCATGCCGGTTCGACTGATCAATGAGGAAAAAGGATCATACTATCTTACTGATGATGTGTTCGACTTCTTATACAGGTCGATGGAGATAGAGTCGGAACTGGACTACTCCGTGACCCGCTTCAAAATGCAGGAATACATGAAGAGAAAGAATTATTCCAAGGCTTTGACGCAAAGTAGGGAACTGGTAGCCCGGTTGCGTAATATGGGACACAGCCTGGATGACTTTCTTCTGCGCTGCCGTGAGAACATTACAAAGATTACTGTTGATGAGTATGAGAGAATTGTTGGGCAGTTCCGAACCTTGATGGTAGATGAGCAACGGGAACTGCAGGAGATACACAAGACTGCATTACGGGAGGCGGAGGCTATAAAGAATGCTCTCGAAAGTGGTGCTGATACGGAAGAGGCTAGGAAGAACCTTAGAGAATTAAATGAAATAAACAAGAATCTTGATCTGACTATCACCGAACAGCGGTCTTTGATCAATGCGAAAAATCTTGCATCAGATTCCTATAACCAGATTCTTCGTGATAGTTTTGCAATCAAGAGCTTTGAACGGATGAATTTTGATCAGGACATAATGGTCAAACTCCGCAGAATGGGTGATGGTTTGGGCGATGCGGTATTAACGCTGCTCTGGCCACTCGCTAGTCCCGGACTGGAGAAGAAATTCAGTATCGAGAACTTTTATGCGGCTTATGGTTATATCACTAATGAAGAAGATGAGCCAGGATTAAAAATTGATAACGAAGACGAAGAAGCAGAAAGACGGATTCGAGAGCGTAACGAGTTATATTTGGATATCTGCAGATCATTTTTTGCATACGCGCAAGACAAAACGTCCTTCGAGATAAAAGAGTACATTCATTCGTTGTCAGTGGATGAATTGATGAAATGGAGCACAGGTGGCTACTTTCCCAATACACTAATGACGATCTATCAAACGGGAAAGATCGACCTTGAAGAATTGAGGAACACGGAAGACGTTATTGTTGCGGAACCTTTGGGAGAACTGGATCTGCTATGGATTTTATCGAAACTGCCCAAGGAGTATCTGGGAATGCAGAGACTGCAGTTTACGACATCGGACGAATCCTTTGATTTTGATATGCGGGATGGAGAGGATTCTATAAGGATCCAAATGACAAATTATATGGTTGAGGTGGAGCGATGAACAACAGTGCCCTTAAACTATTTCATGAACTTATGAAAAAAGGCTGGATTGACAGAAATGATAACAGTCTGATGTGGAACCTTGTGGAAGATAATGAGGCCAGGGATGAACTTGATCAAATGGGGATTGAGCTGGGCTTTGAAATCATTCAGGCGCAGGATCGAATCTATATGGTTCCGACCCAGGATAATGATCTCTTCCTCAAGAACAATGTAGATTATCGTGCTGATATCAAGGCTACGAATGAGGTGAGGAGCAGGGATCTTTACTTGATGAATTATCTGGCAATATATATTCTGTTCATCTTTTTCAAGGGTGAAGGAGTGGATGCACTGACCAGAGACTTCACTACAAAGGAAGAACTGATCAAAGAATTCACAAAGCATTGTCAGGACGTTACTCGCGATGATATTGATAAGGATGACAAAACGGATGATTACAGCGAAAACTTCCACATGCTGGCAGAGGATTGGCTGAGTAAGAAGGAAGGCGAAATAACCAGTAAGAGGATTGATGACCGTTATGGAGTCGTAAATAAAATCCTGCTGAAGTTCAAGGCAGATGAGCTCTTTCTGGAAGACGAGGGCGGACGAATAAGGCCTACGAAAAAAGCAAAAGATCTTATGCCCTATGTGCTGCGTAAGGATCGTGTTCAGACGATCAATAGCTGGATAGAGGAGGAAAATCATGCCTCAGATAAGTAAGATCCGGATAGTGAATTTCAATTACAATGACGGAAACCGCTTTATTCCGGATGAGTTATATGATCTAGCTTCTCCTGATACGGGAAAGGCTTTGAATACGTTGTTTAATTTAAATAATGGTGGTGGAAAGACAGTCCTTGTTCAGCTTATGATGCAACCGGTACATCCAAAGGCAATGGCCGGTGGAAGACGTATTGAAGACTATTTTTCACACACGGGTGACCATTCGTATATATTGCTGGAATGGAACTTGGATGGAAGCAAGGAAAAACTGCTGACCGGTATTTCGATTGCAGCAAGTTCGAGTGCATCGACAGAAGAGGACAAAAGAGGCAATTCCGTTAAATACTATACCTTTACGACGCATTACGACACATTTTCAGCGTATAGTATCTCGAGTCTTGAGCTGTCAAGCAACGATAATGGAAATTATGTCCCGGCTCAGTTTGACTATGTTAGAGAAAAGGCAAAGTCAAGTAGGGGACTTTTGACATATTATTCCTCAGATGATGCGGTAAAGTGGGCTGAATTTCTGGCGGAATATGGGATTTTTAGGACGGAGTGGGAAAGTGTTATTGAAGTGCTGAATAAGGACGAAGGTGGTCTTAATCAGTATTTTGATGAAGCAAAAACCTCCGACAAGCTGATAGCAAAATTTTTCATACCGGCTATTGAGCAAAAACTGATGAGCGTGGCATCCCAAGGTACTGACTGTTCCCTAGAAACGATGCTTATTAACTATGCCAAGAAGATTATGGACAAGGAATCGGTAATTAAGCAGCGGGACACCAACAAGAAACTGCTGGAGGATCTCGAGGGCGTTAGCGAGATAAGTGATGACCTCTATAATGCCAACGATGCGTTTGTTGCGAACGTGTCAGAAACAAGGGGATTTGCGGCTGCACTTGGTAATCGTATGAATGCGGTCAATGAGGAGACTGGCCGGGTTGCTCAGGAAATTGAAGGACAGAATACTTTGATAACTCGTATTGATCACGAGAAGAAATCAAAGAACTATTATGTCGCCAGTGAAAAGCGTGATCGTGTAAAAGCGGATATGGAAGAGGCTCTAGCTCTTCTTGAACAAAGTAAAGCTACGCTTGAGGCTAAGAGACATGAAGAAGACATCCTGCAGAGCGCAAAGCTTTATCGGCAGATACAGACAGCGGACGGAAAGATTACAGAGCTTAAGAAGCTTATAGAAGACAAAGAGAATCATTCGGATGACGCAGAACGCATTGCAAATTTGAAGTATTCCGTTCTGGTTAAGGCTAGGGAGGCGAAAAGCGAGCAGGAGAGCATAAGAGCGGAACTGGAGGAAAAAATCAACCAGGAATCCGCAACCGTAAAGGAATGCCAGGACGCAAAGAAAAAGTCCGAGGCAGCACGTGATAGTGCGAGCAAAAGATATACTGAAGCGGAAGCGGCACTTAATGCAAGCAAGAGTAATACAGATAAGAGAGTTGCCAATCTTCAGATAGATGTTATCAGAAGATTTACGGGTTTTTACGCAGAAGAGGAACTTGAGGCTGCGAAATCCCAGAGAGAGGAGTCGAAAAAGGAGCAAGAGACCGCACTTGCGAAAATTGCGGAACGATTTGAGGACATCAAGAAACGGGAGAACCAGATTCCAGGGGAAATTGCGGATTTAACGATTAATGTTAATAATGTATCTCGATCTTTAGAAGATGCGGAGAGTGAGTTAGGAGAATATGATTCTATCTTTGAACAGATTGTAAGAATCTGCGAGAAGTATAGCCATGAAAGTACTGCAGCTTTTACGGGAGTTCTGCGTGATGAGATCCGTAGGGATATTGACACGACTGAGGCGGATATTGCGACAAAAAAGCGAAAGCTTGACAGTCTCAAAGAGAAAAGGAAAGCGGCAGAGTCAGGCTATCTGCATATACTCCCGGAAATCATGGCTTATGTGAATTCAACGGGATTAAATCCAACAACCGGTGAAGAGTATATATGTGGTCTGATTGAGGCTGGCACAGTATCCGTAGACAGAGCGGAGGAGATCCTGGGTACTTACCCGGAGATGGCCTATGCACTATTGTTCAATAATGAGAAAGACATCAAGAGACTATTGTCAGCCGGAAACATCGAATGGCTTCCGGCTGTAGTTCCTCTGTTTACGATGGCACAAATTGATCATATCTTTGATGGAACAAAGGAAGCAGGTGCTTTTCTAACCGCGCATGATAAAAGCTTCTTCGCCGATAGAGAGGGATATTTTGACCGCTTAAGCGATGAAATATCCAATCTGGAAGACCGACTGGCTCAGCTTCTAAACCATCTGCAGGAAGGCAAGGAAGATCGGAATGTAGCAGACCGATTTACTTATGCTGAAGATTGGAGAAAAGTGCAGGAAACTCAGATCGCAAGTTATAAAGATCGAATCCGCGAATTTGAGAAAAAAAAGAAAGAGCTTGAGAGTGAACTGCAGAGGCTTCAAGAGGAAGGAAGCCATCTGACAGAGCGGCAGAAGGAGTGTACTGACTTAATTCAGAAGGTCGATAAATGGCTGGATTCGTTTTGCGAATTGCGCGAAATGATATCTGAAGAGCAGGATAAGTATAAAGCGGAGCAAGATTTGTACATGGCAAAAAGTGCTGCCGAGGCTGATTATAAGGCTGCATGCGATGCTGTGGAGATGCATGTTAAGGAAATGGCGTCATTGCAGGAAAGAATGGAAAGTATTGAGGTCTTGATAAGAGATATCAATTCCATTCTTGAAAATGTCGACAATGCTAAGTCGTCCGAAGTTCTTGAAGGTGATTATTCGACCCTCTTCGCACAGTACAAAGCACTTTTGAGTAATATGGACGAGAGTCTGGCAGGATTAAGAAGCACTCTGGAATCAGAACAGAATTCGAAGCAGAGGTATGAAGAGGAACTGGCCGGCTATTCGTGCGAGGAGAGCGAATATGCAGATCCGACGCTTTCAGTGGAAATATTATCCAAAGTAAGACAAGAGAGAGAAACTTATGAAAAGACCCGGGATTCAAGGCAGGATGAGTATACAGACAAGAAGGGCGATTATATTGCTGCAGAGCAGGAAGTGAAGCATGCCCAGGAAGCTCTGGCTGAACATGAGGGTATTCCTCTTCCTCAAGAAGAAATTGGAGAAGCGTTTAAAGAGAGATTATCAAAAGCACGAGAAGAGATAAAGAGGCTTAGAAGTCGGCTTAATATCTTAGAAAATGAAAAGCGTTCTTTGGAAAAAATCTCTTATCAGGTTAATAGTGAACTTGAGGGGTATTCAGAAGGAATTGTTGCTGAAGGCACCATCTTGAGCGCGAATCCGGATGAGCAATGGAAAACACTTAAAGCAAAACTTATCTTTAGCAAGACTGAATACACTCGAAAGAGAGAGGAATTATACAGAAAGATACAGACTACTGTCACGACTTATAAGGACATCGCGCTGGCGGAGATTGTAGGGAAATTGAACGCGATTGGCGGGATGATCGATGCTACTGAGATTAAAGGCGATCGCCTGTTTACAATAAGTGAAAGCATTACCGCAATGATTGAATCTATTCGCAAGATCAATAGCAAGATTGAAACGGATCTTAGGGAGATTACGAACGATTTCAATGATTTGGTCGAACAGTGCTTCTTACAGGGAAAACGAGTGTACGAAGATCTCAGAATGATTGCCAGTAGCTCAAAGGCACATATCTATGATGGAAAGCCTCAAATCCCGATGCTGAAGATGGACCTTCCTGAAGAAATGGAATTGTCCGAAGAAGCATCCAGGATGTCTATTCGAAATGAAATAGAGAAAGGCGCCAACGAAATCAAGGAGATGCTGGTTAATAACTTTGAGGAAAAGCAGATTCAGAAACGGGCGAAGAGCATTGTAGGAAGTGAAAGGCTCCTTCACAAATACATCATTAGGGAAACTGTCCCGGTGAAGGTTTACAAGATTGATTTGAATGTTGCGAATTCGTCTTATAAGAGATGGGAAGACACCTTGACCCAAAGCTCCGGAGCCGAAAAATTTGTGGTGTTCTTCTCGGTAGTGCTTACTCTTATGAATTATACGCGATCCACATCCGGAATCGTAAGCAAAGAGGCCAAGAGCGTTCTTATCCTGGATAATCCGTTTGGAAAGATTACCTCGGCGCATTTGCTGAAGCCTATGTTTGATATTGCAAAACACTTCAATGTTCAGCTTATATGCCTTTCGGACATTAACAAAAGTGATGTCACCAGCTGCTTTGAGTGCGTGATTAAGCTCGTCATTAAGCAACAGGCATTAAGCAATTTCGAGATAATGACCCATGAAGACAATGAGAGAATAGAACACGGCTACTATAAGATTATGAATGGGCAGATGAGTCTGTTTTAATGTATTGTTACCAAAATTGTTTTGAAGAAAAGCATGGATGAAGAATGAATTAAAGGAGGAATACTATGTCTGTAGTGATGGATATTTATGGATTGATAAGAGACTTGATGACAGAAGCTGAAAAGGTCAAAGATGATAAATTGTATAGCAGTCTGATTGATATCAAGAAACAGGTAAATGAACTGGATGAAGAGAATCAAAGGCTGAAAAAGCAATTAGATATCAGGGAGAAAATGACATATGACGAGGGCGCTCAATCATTTATATTGCCTGATAACCCTGATATTCATTATTGTTCGGTTTGCTACGCTCATGATGGGAAAATGATACCCATGGCAAACAATACGGATAGAGGATATTTGTGTAGAATTTGCGAAGAAGTTTGGATGAAAGGTGTCCCGAGAAAATAACAGGTATTCACATGGCTAATGACTTTGCCATTGGTGAAGGCATTAAGGATGCGGCTGAAGGCAAGAAGAACAAAGGACACAAATTTTAATCTGAAGAGGAGGGAAACAGAATGTTTCAAAGTATGACGGATGGTCCCATTTGGGAAAAAGAATTTGCGCTGTTAGTGGATCAGGAGCATTTCGAGAAGGTATGGGGTGTTATGCTCCCGAATGTGGAGCAATATGCCGACAGTTTTTTGACGAGTATTTCTAACTTTGGAAATCAGGGCGTAATGGAATATGCTTATAGCGCATTTGTACAAGAACTGATCGAAAAAAATGATAAACGCTCAGAGAAATACCATGACATTTTCGACCTGGATCTATTCGAGGACGAATATGAAATGGATAAAGACGATTTCAAGAATACAACGTTAAAAAAGGAATGCGACGTTATTAACAAAACCTTGCAGAGTAAAGCGGAAGCTTTGAATGAATGGAAGAAAAAGTTCTATGCATCACCAAGCCAGAAGATATTTGACACATGCTATAACTTCATTTCATTTGGGGCTGATTATAACGAGGAGATGGATGAAGAACGGATGTCTCAGATTGAAACAATCGTTGATACCGGATTGGAAGAAATGAATGAAGCTGCATGTTATCAATCAGGGGTATTCGGCTTCGGAATTGTTTCAAATATTTTGAATCATATGTATCCGCGTGTGTTCCCTGGAAATTACAAGAAGGGGATCTTTTCACTCCTTTTCCTAACCGGACGGGATATGAAAGGCATAGATATGCCTAGCGATAGCTCTGAGTTCTGCATGGTTAAGGATGAGGTTCATTCACGGACGGGAACGATAGAGGTAGAGCATAACTATTTCTATCCTTACCAGACATTTGGACTTTATACCATAAGAATATTTAATATTCTTAACCAAAAGATCCAAGCTCGTTTTCATAAAGAGTTTCCGACTGATTATAGATTCCTTTTGACGAATGCATTTTATGATTATTTCACTGCAGAGAATCAGGATAATATTACAACGCTGACTGGAAATGATGATGTGTTGAAATTCAACACACCGTGGTAAATGAGTATGACGAAAGAAGAAGTATTAGCAAAGTATTTCAGCGAGAAAAAGGGCTTTCGTGATGTGCAGGAAGAGACAATTGATAGTCTTCTTGCAGGGAAGAATACGCTCTGCTTGATGCCAACTGGAGGCGGAAAGTCGTTGATCTATCAAGTAGCTGGTTTATGCATGGAGAAAACGACGATTATCATATCTCCTTTGATTGCGCTTATGAATCAGCAAAATGCCGAGATGCGAGCAAAGGGAATATCCACAGTTAGCTTTTCTGGAATGGATTATAAGAAACAGTTTGCGTTGATTACAGACATGGCAAATGGAGTAATGCCGCAATATATATTCACGTCTCCGGAGAGGATATCAAGTGATGGCTATCTGGAATATGCGCTGAACAAGCGAAGAGATGACATTGGTCTGGTTGTTGTCGATGAGGCACATTGTATATCTCAGTGGGGCGATGGATTCCGCCCGGCATATCGAAATATTCCAGATTTCTTAGATCGGATATTTGGAGGAGACGGTTGGCCGGCAACGCTGTGCCTCACCGCGACGCTAAACGAAGAACAGCAACAGCAGGTAATCAAAGATTTTCATATCAGCAATGTTGTTAAAGGTGAAAACCTATGGCGTAAGAATCTTTATCTTGAAATCTTAAATCTTAAGGATGGCAAGGAAGATACAAAGGATGAAGAATTAGAGCGCATTATTGAAAAGCATAGGGGAGAAAAAATCCTTGTTTTCGCGCATAGAGTATATGGCAAGCATCCGACGACGAGGACGCTTTATGATAAGTATAAGGATGTATATGAAGGGGTAGCTTATTTTGATTCTAAGGCGGATGACAAATACAAGGCTTATGTACTCGAAGGCTTTAAAAATGGAGATATAAAGATTGTATTTGCTACATCGGCATTCGGAATGGGTGTAGACATCCCTGATATCCGAGTGGTTGTAAACTATCTCATATCTGAAACAGTGGAGCAGTATTATCAGGAAGTTGGTCGTGGAGGCAGAGATAATCAACCGGCATATGGTTATCTCCTATACACAAATCAATCCAAGCGTGGAAGAAGGATGCTTTTGAATCAATCTTTGTGCACAGAGGCGGATTTGGTTTCTTTGTATGAAGATCGAAAGCCGAAGGGAGATGTGGCCTTTGGGCATGTGTCATATGAAGATATGAACGAAGAACAGCGCATTGCATTTGCTTTGTTGTTAGAATATGGAGTCTTTTCTGTAATTGCGAAGGGATTAGCATCCACTAGGTGCTTAGATTCAATCACAGAGGAAGGACAATCTTTCTTGGATTCGATAAAACAGTACGCAAGGAATGGATCAACGACAGTTGCTGCTAAAAAAAGCGGGAAAAACATTAACTCCATGATTTTGAATATATGGGAGTTATGCGTTAATCGAGCACTTAGAATGAGCAAGGCTCCTGATCGCTCCATCTTTTATGTTCAGGAAAGGAAACTTGATGATGAATTGAAAGCCGAGATTATTTCGGATCAAGAAAAGAAAAAGGTGCACCGCGTTGCAAAATTTGAGGAATTTGTGAGTAGTATTGAAGCAGGGGACTCTGCGGAAATGCTTGTCAGAAAGGCACTTAACATAGGAGAGTGAAGGCATGGCAGTTTTTATACCGGATGTTAAACCGGAGGATTTCAATAATAGCCCAGGTGAGAAAGAGGTTTATGAAGCCTTAAAACTCTTAGGTAAGGATTATACGGTTTTCTATTCTTTAAGCTGGATCAGCATTGGTAATGACCGAACGATAGGAGAGGCGGATTTCATTCTGTTCCATCCTGTGCATGGAATAATGGTGATTGAGGTCAAGTCCGGAGAGATAGAGTATAAAGGTGGAAAATGGATTCAAACGAATAGGAATTCCGGCCAAAAGAAGGAGATATCTCCGTATGTCCAGGCGAGAAAGAGCCAATATGAGATCTTTGACCGCATTATAAAGCATGCAAATCGGACGAGATTTACACGGCCGATGCTTTGCTATGCAGTCTGGTTCCCGTCTATTGAGTTCAAACCCAATGATGAGCTTCCTCCCGAAGCGGCAGTAGAGATTACATTTGATAAGAAATCATTATTAAATGCTCAGTCAGTTATAGAGGATGCTTATGATTTTTGGAAAGATAAATTGCGTGTAAACACTCGCCCGCTTTCTGGCGATGACACAAGATGTGTGATAGATGTTTTGTGCCCGTATTTCCACGCGGTTCCTAAGTTGGGAACGACAATTAACGAGTCGGAGCATATTTATATTAGGCTTACAAATCAACAGATCGCCCTTTTGGATTTCCTTGTCGAACAGGATACGGCAGTAATCCATGGGCTTGCCGGAACAGGAAAAACTGTGTTAGCGATAGAAAAGGCTAAGATGCTTGCGGCGCAGGGAGAAAGTGTCCTATTTTTGTGCTATAACAGCTTTCTAAGAGATTCACTCCGGGAGAACAATACGATTCCTGGTGTTGTTTTTCATAATGCGCACTCTTTGGCATATGAGATTATGGGGGCAACGGATTCGAAGATAGATGATGTTCTGGCTGAATTCGAAGAGTATTTGGAAGTCGTTTTTGATAAAGAAAACTGGAAATATAAAAATGTTATTGTTGATGAAGGGCAGGATTTAGATGACCGGCTATTGAATAGGCTTTATGACTTATCGAAGAGCAAAAAGGGCAGTTTTTATGTGTTCTACGACAAGAATCAGTTTATTATGAAAAAACGTCAGCCACATTGGCTCGAAGATGCAGAATGTAGGCTTGTTCTAAGCAAAAACTGCAGGAATACAGCAGAAATATTTAAGACCGCATGCAGTATTATCGGGAAAGAGAATTTGACATTAAATGAGATTCACGGTGAAGTTCCTTTTTTAAGATTTTATTCAACAGAAAAGGAGATGACAGCCATAGTCGAGGGCTTCCTAGAACGTATGAAAAAGGGAGAGGTACCAGCTGATAAGATTACCATTCTATCTGCATCGACTTTGGATAATTCTTTTATTGATGCGAAACGTAAATATGCTGGTTTTGAGTTGTCTGAAAAACGAGAGCCAGGGAAAGTACATTTTACTACTATAAGAAAATTCAAAGGCCTTGAAGCGGAAGCTATCCTAGTCGTGGATGCATCAATGATTGGGTTAAAATCTGAGGAAGATAGACGGCTACTGTATGTTGGTGTATCAAGGGCAAAGAACTATTTGGAAATCGCAATGAATCAAGATATCGCTGATAGTGAGTTGGGTGATTACTTGCATGCGTTGAATCCGAATCGATCTCTTCCAAGGAATAAAAAAGGTCTCAAGAGATTGTTGAATGTTGATATATAAAAAGATTTGAGATATTATGAGATCGATTATGATAGTAAAACAGGCCACTTTCTAAAGAAATTTAGAAGGTGGCCTTTCTTGCGTCCATGAACCAACAATGTGATTCTGTCAAATCAATATGAAGGGAGGAACCGGGATGCAGCTTGAAACAGAGGAGTATATGACGATTGAGCGAGTAAATGCTGTCAGAGAAAGAGCCGGAAAACTTAGGCGACAGTTTCTGAAGTATAAGGATGCTGAGAGTGTCTACAGTCTTACTCACAGGAAACTACTTGAGATGGCTGATGAGGCAGGTGCTATCTACAGAATCGATGGAACAGTTCTGATTAACAGAGATATCTTTGATGAATATCTGGAGCAGTTTCACCAGAAGCCTTGTACCTATTCAGCTTACATGCAGAGAAAGCAGTATGAAAAATCGCGAAAGGAGAAGCAATGACCGGAAATATTTGGATGTGTTCTCATCTTTTGGATACGGAGGATCTGGAATTTGGAATGCATGAGTTTATCACTTACAAGATTCCGGATGATGAAGATGACATCGATGACGCAGAGGAAGAGGGCGGAGATGTTTCTAGTGAAGATGAAGAATAAGATAATCTTTTTATATTTAAGTATTTAAGAAAGTTGAATATCTATATAGTATCTGTGGGATATATTCTACAAGATACTATATAGATAAAATAATAATTGTCCCAAAAACTTGACTTCTGTCCCATTGTATTGTATTCTGTTTTCAGAAAGCTGGAGGTGGGTTTTATGAAAAAACAAAATGTATTAAACTTGATAAAATATCATGTTGAAAGAAATGAAAATGGCTTTCGTAATGAGGCAATAAGTATAGCGAGATACTTTGATGGCATTGGCGATGATCAGTTAGCTGAATACATTATGGGACTTATCGCAGAATCTAATTTATATGCTCCACAGGGAAGTGATTATGAGAGCGATTTCCTAAAAACTATAGATACAAGGGGAGCAGATCCTTTGTATCTGCCAACAGAGATATCCGAAGATGTTAAAGGAATAATTAATGCAGTAAATCATAATGTTGGTATAAATAAATTTCTGTTTGAAGGATTGCCTGGTAGTGGAAAGACTGAGGCTGCAAAACAGGTTGCAAGATTATTAGATAGAACTTTGTTTTGCATTGATTTTGAAAACTTGATTGATAGCAAATTGGGACAAACAAATAAAAATATTGCGACTGTCTTCAATGAAATAAATAGTCTTCCTTATTCGAATAAGGTTGTTGTTTTATTTGACGAGATAGACGTAATTGCATTGGATAGAATCAGTTCAAATGATGTTAGAGAGATGGGAAGAGCGACCTCTACCATTTTACGAGAATTAGATAGATTAACGGATTTGAACAAAGAAATAGTAATTATTGCAACGACAAATTTGTTTTCTAATTTTGATAAAGCACTGGTTAGAAGATTTGATGCAGTAATTAATTTTGATAGGTACAAAAAGGAAGATTTAATAGAAGTGGCAGAGTTCTATTTTGCTTCTTTTGTTAAAAACTTTAAGAGCGTATCAAAGGACACAAGGTTGTTTAAGAAAATTCTTAATGTCTGTCCCAAATTACCATATCCGGGAGAGTTAAAAAATGTTATCAAGACATCACTGGCATTTAGTGATGTTAATTCAGAGTTTGATTACCTGAGAAGATTGTATAATAATCTTATTGGAAATATTGACGGAACCGATATTGAAACATTATATGCGCAAGGTTTTACTGTACGTGAAATTGAAAAGCTGAAGGGGGAGTCAAAAAGTAGTGTATCCAGAAAATTAAATAAGGAGGGGGTACAAGATGAATAATGTCCTTGAATTGAAAGGTAAACGCTTTGTGCAAGAATCCAAGAAGGGTAATGGTGGGGGAGCAGCAATAAACAGTAAAGTTGTTGTTGCTAATAATCATGTCAAAAAGCTTCAGTCGAAACTGCAATCATTGAGAGAATTTTGGATGAATGAAGATAAGCCATTTTCCGGGATATTGATAAGTGTTCATTACAATAAAATAGTTGCAAAAACCAATCGAATATCAGGATTATTTAAAGGTGATCAATCAAATTATGCGATTGTTGGGGCAAAATTTAACACAGAGAAGACAAAGCACATAATCACCTATTTTTTAGAAGATGCTGATATTGAAGATAGCATTAAGCTATTAGAAAATGTGAGTAAGGTTTTGACAATATATTTTACAGATGGTATTTCCAAAGAAGTATTTGAACAAAAAATACTTTTTGATCGAATTGATTTTAAAAAGTATTTTTTGAGTAAAACACTATTTAGACAAATTGTTGCAGATGTTTCATATATAGATGACTTCGAAGTTGAAATGGCTCGCAAACACGACAAAGAGAGTATTATCACATTATTTGATATTGGAGTTGATGTAAAGTATGTTTTTAATAAGATAGGTATTGATATACTGTCGTCTAGAATACTTGATAATAGAACCGTTTATCTCGATGAAAATCAAATGAATCTTTTGTACGAGAAGGCACCGTATCTGGTGGCAATGGCAACAGAGAATTTGTCAGATTTATCGCCGGATGATTTTATTGAGGAGTATGAGAGCGATATTACTTCGATACCGAATCCAGGAATTGAACCAACAATAGGTGTTATTGATACTTTGTTTGATAAGCGCGTCTATTTTTCTAAATGGGTGGAATATCATGATATGGTTGATGATAATATTCCAAAAGGCCAGAATGATTATCGTCATGGTACGGCGGTATCCTCGATAATTGTAGACGGACCTAAAATGAATCCATGGTTGGATGATGGATGCGGTAGATTTAAGGTACGACATTTTGGTGTTGCAGCGGGAGCACAATTTTCATCTTTTACTATTATCAAACTTATTAAAACAATAATTGAGAGTAACAAAGACATTAAGGTTTGGAACATTTCTTTGGGTAGTAATCAGGAAATAAATGATAACTTTATTTCAGCAGAAGCAGCTGTGTTAGATCAGATTCAGTATGAAAATGATGTAATATTTGTCGTTGCAGGTACAAATAAATCTCGTGAGGATGTAAACAAAATAGGTTCTCCGGCAGATTCGATAAATAGTATGGTAGTCAATGCTATAACAAAGAGTGGTTTGTCTACCAAATATTCACGTAAGGGGTTAGCTTTGTCTTTCTTTGCAAAACCTGATGTGAGCTACTACGGTGGAAGTGAAGAGCAATATATTCAGGTGTGTGAACCTTTGGGAGCTACATTTGTTGCAGGAACTTCTTTTGCCGCTCCTTGGATTGCAAGAAAATTGGCATATTTAATTGATGTTTTAGGATTAAATAGAGAAATTGCTAAAGCATTGATCATTGATGCTGCCAGAGGCTGGAACGATGCACCAACTCCAGAGGAAGTGGCACTGTATGGTCATGGAATTGTTCCTATTAAGATAACAGATATTATCCAGACGCCTGAAGATGAAATCAGATTTTTGGTTACGGATGTGAGTGAAAAATGGAATACTTACAATTATCATTTTCCGATACCGTTGAAAGCTGATACTTATCCGTATTATGCCAGAGCTACAATGTGTTACTTTCCGTTATGTGATAGAGCACAAGGAGTAGATTATACAAATACGGAACTTAACCTTCATTTTGGAAGAATTCAAGATGATGGCAAACTGAATGAAATAAATGACGATAAGCAGAACTTAGATGATATAGGAGAATCTAGAAGTTATATCCTTGAAGGTGATGCAAGGGAACGATTTAGAAAATGGGACAATGTTAAGTATGTAGCAGAAAAGGTAAAGGATAGACGTGTTCCCAAAAAGTCCTATAGAAATAAAAACTGGGGAATGGAAATAAAAACAAACAATAGACTTGATCCTGAAGATGGTGTTGGATTGAGATTTGGAGTAGTTGTAACAATTAAGGAAATGTATGGTATAAATCGAATTGATGAATTTATTAAAAATTGTAATCTGAATGGATGGCTTGTTAATGCAATAGACATCCAGAATAGAATAGAAATACATGAGAAAATAAATGAGGAAATTCGTTTCGATTAGACCACATAGATTTACATCAAATAATAAAATAATGAACTATTAGCAGTCTGGGGGATTGAGAAATCAATCTACAGGCTGCTTTTTGTTGCATAAAAATGGTGGAAAAGTCATGGGTAGGAAATCAAGATACTCAGAATATGCCAAGGGCATGAAGAAAAAGGCTGACGCAAAAGCGCAAAATTTTCGGATGTGTTTGTCAGAGTATTTATTGCAGTCAGGGCAGATTCATAAGAATGATGAATCTGAAAAACAGGAGTGGATTTTCCAACGGCAACCTGCAGAATAGAAGCATTTTCATTTGCAAAGGTATGGAAAATAAATGCCTGTTTCTGATAAGTATCGGCATCTATAATTGCTACAAAATCTCTGGGATAAAGAAAGGTAAAGAGTGAAATGCCGGCCAGGGCGAACATTTCCTGTGTTTTCTGTTCGATCAGCGAGAGATTGGTAAGGTTGTAGCGGGAATCAATGCGGATTAGAATTAGTCTGTAGGATCGGTTCAGTCCGATATGAAAAGTTTCCAATGAACTGCTGAGATAATCACAGTTACTGGTATCATTCTGGATCAGAGACTGAAGAACAAAATGTTTTTTATCCGCTTCTCTGCGGCTGTACTGATTCAGTTCTTGTTCACGGATCAAAAGATTGGTGATCCGTTCGGCGAGATAGAATACAAGTATGAATAACAGTTTAGCCGATATATTTCGGAAATATAATAGAAATATGTTCTGTAGAATGAAAAAAGAATTATGATTTAAAAAAATATGTTATAAAGGACATATAAATGACTGGAAAAGTTTGTTATAGTATGAATAAATCCAAAAGACCTAGATGTAGGAAACAGTCAGTGAATAACACAAAACAAATAACGAAAATCTGTGAAAATGAGGAGGAAACAAACTGTGAAAATTGTAACAGCAATCGATTCATTTAAAGGAAGTATGACTTCGATGGAAGCAGGACTTGCAGTAACAGAAGGAATACACAGAGTAGATTCAGATGTGGATGTGCAGATCAGACCGCTGGCAGACGGAGGCGAAGGAACGGTAGACGCGCTTGTTGCCGGAATGAATGGCATGAAACAGGAGATTCAGGTGACGGGACCACTTGGAACACCGGTAGTCTGTGAATATGGAATCATTGAAAGCAGCAAGACGGCAGTAATTGAGATGGCAGGAGCAGCGGGAATTACACTGGTGCCGGATGAAAAGAAGAATCCACTCTACACAACGACTTACGGTGTCGGGGAAGTAATCAAAGATGCGATTGGAAAAGGCTGTAGAAGATTTATCATCGGAATCGGAGGCAGTGCAACGAATGACGGAGGTATCGGGATGCTGCAGGCACTTGGATTCGGATTCATGAACAAGAATGGACAGCCGGTACCATTTGGTGCAAGAGGTCTGGAAGAACTGGAGACGATCACGGATACCTATGTGATACCAGAACTGAAAGAATGTGAGTTCCGCATTGCGTGTGATGTAACAAATACGCTGTGTGGAGAGCAGGGAGCAAGTGCTGTTTACGGACCGCAGAAAGGAGCAACGCCATCTATGATCATGCAGATGGACAAATGGCTGGCATATTATGCGGCACTGGCAAAAGAAAAATTTCCGAAAGCAAATGCAAAACAGGCCGGAACCGGAGCTGCCGGAGGACTGGGATTCGCATTTTTAACATTTACCAATGCAGTGCTGGAATCCGGGATCAAGATCGTACTGGAGGAGACACAGCTGGAAGAATATATCAAAGATGCGGATCTGGTAGTTACGGGAGAAGGAAGACTGGACAGACAGACGGCGATGGGAAAAGCACCGATCGGAGTAGCAAAGCTGGCTAAAAAATACGGAAAGACAGTGATCGCATTTGCAGGATCGGTAGAACGGGATGCAAGAGAATGTAACGAGCATGGAATTGACGCATTCTTCCCGGTTTTACGAGGCATTACCACGCTGGAAGAAGCCATGAAGAATGAAAATGCGAAGAGAAACCTGGCGGATACTGCGGAACAAGTATACCGTTTATGGAGATAAGGCAGAACAGGTAAAAAATGAAAAGAAATAAAGTCTGATACTTGGTGCACTCATCGGTGGCATAATCGGAAGCGGAAGTCTTATCTTTTACGTTATCCTGACGCCTGTGGTGAAATTGCAAAGATGATTGAAGGAAAGCGAGGATGAGAAAATGAAGCAATATGTAACGCTTGATAAAAGAAGTAAGAAAGCGCAGAGGGAATATTATGCTAAGCAGCGAACAACATGGGGAGAACTGAATCCGGTTACAAGATCAGTTCCGAGTGGAAAGGCTTACAACAGAAAAAAGGAAAAGCAGAGAATCGGTGTTGAATTCAGAAATGGATTTGATGCCGATTTTTTGCGAAGTTTAGTGTTGTTCATACATTTTAGGATTAACGAAAGGAGCGAATAATCATGAAGAGATATAAGTTTTGAGAGCCAGGGTAGGGGGTATTGTCGCTGGTTCAAGCACAATAGTGTAATTTCGAGCAAAAAGTCAAAACAGAATTGATATTTTGCTCGAAATAATGTATACTTTGAGCAGAATAGGAAATTCTAGTTTCAAAGGAGATGTGGGGGTTATGAAATCTAGTGAACAATTTGCAATTGAATGGAATCGTTCAAAACGTGCAATCAATGATTTGTGCAATAAAGGAAAAATCCCAGGTGCTATAAAAGAAGGAAGAAAGTGGCTTATTCCGGATGACGCAGTAAGACCTGTTGATAAGAGAGTTTCTTCAGGGAAGTACGCAAAGAAGAAGGCTGCGAATAATAAGTCATTACCTATTGGTATTTCTGATTATGTCAGAGCACAGGCAGATTATTACTATGTAGATAAGACTTTGCTTATAAAGGAATTCCTTGATCAGAAGCCACTGGTTTCTTTGTTTACAAGGCCGAGACGTTTCGGAAAGACATTGAACATGGATATGCTCAGAGTTTTTTTTGAGATTTCAGAGGAGGATACAAGTAAATATTTCGAGAATAAAGCAATCTGGAGATGCGGTGAAGAATATCGCAGACAGCAGGGACAGTATCCAGTTGTATTCCTTACTTTCAAAGATGTTAAGTTTGATTCCTGGAAAGCAACTCTTGATAAGATTAAAGATCTTTTGCAGGAGGAGTTTGGAAGACATCAGGAGATTGCGGATAGTGATAGACTTGCAGAGTATGAAAAGACCTATTTTGCGAAAATCATAAATGGCGAGGCCTCAGAAGTTGACTTGACTGTATCATTAGCAAAGTTATCTCAGATGCTTACAAAACATTATGGTAAAGCGCCAATCATTATTATTGATGAATATGACACACCGATTCAAGAAGGTTATTCCAAGGATTTTTATGATGAAATAATTGGATTCATGAGAAATTTCTTCTCAGGAGCATTTAAGGATAATAAGAATCTAACTTATGGATTCCTAACTGGTATTCTTCGGATTGCTCAGGAGAGCATCTTTAGTGGCCTGAATAATTTAACAGTGAATTCTGTGATGGATGAAAAGTATGATCAGTTCTTTGGATTTACTGCTTCAGAAGTCAGAGATATGCTGGAGTATTATGGTGCCCTGGATAAAGAAGCAGAGCTGAAGGATTGGTATGACGGATATTTATTTGGATCTACAGAGATCTATAATCCGTGGTCAGTAATCAATTATATTTCTAAAGGCTGCATTCCGCAGGCCTATTGGGTAAATACAGGAAAAAGTGAAATTCTGGAAGATGTCCTTAAGGTGGCAACGGATGATATTACTGAAAGACTTTATTCTTTGCTACAAGGCGAAAGAGTTATTGCCCAAATTGATCAGAATGTTGTTTATAGATCTCTTTCAGAGGATCCGGCAAATATTTACAGTTTACTGTTAGTAGCTGGCTATTTGAAAACACCAAAGAAAGAATTGCAGGCAGATGGTTCTTATCTGTGCGAGGTATCCATTCCGAACAGAGAGATTGCAGCCGTATATAAGAGTGAAATATTATCGCACCTGTTACAGATTGGAGCTATCACAAGAACGACCGCCAATAAGATTGCAGAAAGTCTTTATGCAAATGATTATAAGAAACTGCAGAAAGCAATTGCTGAATATATGGATAAATCCATCAGCTTCTATGATGCTGGCGCAGAAGGATTTTATCATGGATTAGTTCTTGGTTTGATCGCTTTGATGGATAATCAGTATAAGATTAAGTCAAACAGAGAGTCCGGGGATGGACGATATGATATTAGTCTATTCCCAAGAGAAGGTAGATATCCTGGAATCATTATGGAGCTTAAGTGGAAAAAGGACTTGAGTGCAGATGAGCTTTCAGGGCTTGCGGATGAAGCGTTAATTCAGACTGATGAGAAGAGATATGACGCTGAAATGAAAGAAGATGGCATTCAGGATATTTTGAAATTTGGAATTGCATTTTCTGGAAAGAAGGTAAGTGTCAAAACAAAATAAGATTAAGCATCGTTTTGGAGACGAAAAAGGTGCTATGCACAGTAGAAAAGAAGGGAAAATAACGGTATGGGAATGACTTTATCTATGGAGGAAAAGGTGCAGACAGCAACTGAGGCGGTGATCCATGCACCGGCAGCTGACGAAACGGTAACGGGCAGGATAGTGCATGCAGAGGATTTTGATCCGCTGTTTGCCATGTCCGAGGAGGATTGTGTCGAAGGGTTTATAAAACGTGAAATGCAGCGCGCCGGGATCACGGAAGAACAGAATCTGATCCCGGAGGATATGTTGCGCAGAAAAAACATACTGAATGCCGTTTTGGCGGTTCTGTTATTCGTATACATATCTCTGTTTTTCTTTCATTTTCCGATGAAAACTTATGTGATCGGACTTATCATCCTGGTGGTATATGCATTTTTGACCGGCCGTTATCAGCTGATAAAATATTTGAAAAAGGAGATCAGATCCAGATCCCAGGAGAAAATCTCGAATATTGTCATGAATGTGAAGGCATCCATGGTGCCGGATTACAGCAAAAAGTTAAAATGGGCTCTCATGGCGGTGGCTGTGGCAGGCTCGCTGCTGCTGTTCAGTAAGCCCAGGATCTTCTATGAGCAGGCAGATGACGGATATTATGTGCGGTTTTATGTCTATGGTCTGACGAATATGACTACGGCGACCATTCCCGATACCTATCAGGGGGAGAAGGTAGTGGGCCTGCGCGGCAACACCTTTTCCAATATGCCCTTTTTATCAGAGGTAACGCTGCCGGACAGCATTACAGAGATCCGCGGGCAGGCATTTAAAAACTGCAAAAAGCTGGAACATGTAACATTGCCGGAGCATCTGACGTATCTGGGCGGGGAAGCTTTTTACCATTGCAGCAGCCTGGAGGAGGTAAATCTTCCGGCGGGACTGACGGAGATCCGCGGCAACACCTTTGAAGAATGCAGCAGCCTGCTGCGCATAGAGATCCCGGATAACGTGACCAGGATCGGCGGACACGCGTTTTATGGAAATACCAGTCTGGAAGAGGTGGTGATCTCCCCGGACAGCAAGCTGCAGCAGATCGGTTCTTCCGCTTTCCGGCGCTGTGATTCTCTGCGGGAGATCACACTGCCCCGGGGCGTATCTGTCAATGAACGTGCTTTCAAGGAGACACCTGTAAGGATCGATTACTATGAATACTAAATTTATTCATTTGTTATATGTGCCGACCATGGCATGTAACATGCAGTGCCGGTACTGTTATCTGGAGGACCACACCGTAGATACCCTGCGGGGCGGAGATTGCCTGGAGACCCTGCAATATGCCATCGCGAAATTCCGTGAAGCAGATGTGGTACCCTTTAATATTTCCCTGCACGGCGGCGAAGTGACCACTTTACCCAAGCAGGAATTCCACGACCTGATCCAATATATCAGCAGATACTATCAGGACATGCGTGAACTCATCACGGATGCCGGCTTCAGGGTAGGGCATCCCCACATTAAGACGAACCTGTACGGACTGGACAGACATATCGAGACCATCCGTGAGTTCAACGTGTCCATATCGGGCAGCCTGGATCTGCCTCTTTCCCTGCATGAAAAATACAGGGTGACCAAGGGCGGAGAGGGCACACTGGAACGGATACTGGATAATATCCGACTGCTGGAGGAGATCCCTGACAAGAAAAAAGTATCTGCCACGATCTTTCGGGAGCATTTCGAACAGCTGGATCAGATCATCGAGGATATCAGATTCCTGGACCGGAACACGTGCCTGGATATGAATGATTTTAATTTTATGATAGGGTTTGACTACAATTCCTGTGGCCTGTTGCATCACATGAGTGAAGAGGAACAGCTGATCTTTTACCGGCGGATGCATGAGGCTTTTGACGGAACGAATCTGGATGCCGGGGTCAACGGTGCATGGTTCGATGAGTTCGGACCGGAATACTGCACCAACTGTGATAATTGCGGAGAGAAATTTTTCCTGTTGGAGCGTAACGGAGACATCTATTCCTGTGTCAGAGGTCAGAAGAACGAAGATTTTTACTATGGCAATATCTACCGTGACACGGTGGACACCATTTTGAAAACCGCTGCACGCAAGATCTTCCAAAACCATAACAGACAACCGTTTCCCGAGGAATGTGCGAGGTGCGCTTACCTGTATCTGTGCAAAACGGGCTGCCCTTTTGTGAAAAATGTATATGGCTCCGGCAAAAGCTACACCTGCCTGCTGCAACAGCAGATGTACCGGGACCGCGGCTATGCCCCGGATGCTTCTGCTGACGAGACGGCATATGAATATGTGACGAAGATGCGCCTCGAGGAGCCGGAAAAGTATCTGCCTGCAAAAGCATCCGCAGAATATCCTGCATTGGAACAGATCATTGCACAAGATGCGAAGCTACAATATATCTATGACAGCGGTGTGTTCGAACTGGACGTGGATGGAACCAGATATCCGCTGATCTCCCAGATCCTTAGGAAGTCCAGGGAGATCCTATATCTGACGCCCATCAGTACGGTAAAGCTGCGCATGAAAAAGCATATGCTGGAGGAAGAATGCGATTATCCGGAGAACAACGCATTGTACCTGATGCTGTTGTCCGGAGATCCCGTGACTTACGGGGATGAAGGGAGAACAAAACAGCGGCACATTGCCACGCATCAGATTTATAAAGGGGTGCTGGACCATTCCGGGGACAACGAAGAAGAATGGTATGTATATGATATTTCCGGGCTCCTGCGCGAATATGCACAGGAATATGCCATGGACAGCCCGAACAATCTGTTGTGCACCACTACGGAGCTGAGAGACTGCCATTACCGGAAACAGGAAAATAATGCCTATTACCATATACAGGCCATCAATCTCCCCTTTCAGAACATTGAATTTTATTATCTGACACTGGAGCAAAAGAATGACAAGGAGGCTTTCCATGAATTTTGAACCGCAGACCTATGAAGAACTGATCCGCATGAAGCGTTGCGTGGAACTGACAAAATATTATGAGGTGACAGAGGAGGAGCTTTGGGAGATCTATCATTTCCTGGAGCAGGAGCCGGAGGCTTTCATCAAGGGAGGCAGACAGAATCTGTCCCTCATCATTGGGCAGAATACCGCAAAAACCCAGAAGGTGATCATGGCGAACTGCACCGACAGCAGCATTGACGGAATCCTGCTGTCACGGACGGAATTCAAAGTGTTCCCCCATTACACACCATCCTCAGGCTCCGGCAGCAGCGGTGGTTCCTCTTCCAACAACAATAATAACAACAATAACAGATAGGACACGAAAGCAATGGCATTCATATCCGAAACACTTCAAATGCGCAGGCTTACAGAAAGCGGCGTCAATATCAAGACTACTTACATCGTCGATGGCACCCTGAGGTACCGGTCCACAGACGGAACCTGTCAGGATGATGTGCACAGTGGTATCCGCTGCCGCAAAGAGTATTTCCGGCAGGGGAAATTGCTCCATACAGAGAAAATCTTCGATTCCCGCATGGAGTATACCTATGTATCCGGAATGGATGAAGAGGCACAGCATACCTGTGAGAACTGCGGCTTTACCGGCAAAGTAAAGGAATTTGTGAACGGCTGTCCCTGCTGTGATGCGGCCTCCAACATTGACTACGCAGACAAGGAGCTGGGCAGCAAGCACCATTATGACCTGGTATTGCAAAGCCCGGTCTACCGGATCGTCACGGGAGTGGTAGACTACATCATATCATTCCTGCTATGCAGCCTGTGGATCATAAATACCTCCAGGACCTTCAATGGCTATGATGTGGGCAAGATTTTCATCTACAGCACAATCCTGGCTATGATCCTCTATTACTTTTTCTACCTGTGCGATGCTTATGCGGTATTGGGGCCTGTCAGACGATACAAAGAAAAACAGAACCGTCGGCAGCAGGAATTCTGGACCGCCACCGGCATCGACAAAAAACGGTTCTATAATAACCTGAACTACGAAGCCGGCAGACGCTACTATTCCCGGCCGGATGTCATTGATTACGACATTATGGACTACACCGGTCTGCAGGAGCATGTGGAGAACGGCATATTGTGCGTGGATGTGGAACTGAAGGTCAGACTGGTGTATCTGCGAGGTGGCCGGATCACATCCGCATATCAGAAGGATACCTTCTCCCTCAGTCACAATGACAGAGTCATGACCCTGGACAGCGGGATCCACGTGATCAAATGCCCCAAATGCGACGCCAATATCGATGTGACCAAAGGCGTGTGTGAATATTGCGGGACCGCGATCGACAGCCTGCAGGAATGGAAATGGATAAATTAAGTACTGAAAATTGGACACAAAATATAGATAATCATATTTAATAAGATGCCTGAGAGAGGAAAAACGGATGGAACATTTTGAACAGATCAACGAAACTTCCTACTTGTCGGTACAGAATGCACCGGTATACCGTAAAATTATGAGATGCTTTTACAGGGAATACGAAAAGATGCATTTTCAGCTGTATAAAGAAGATATTTACAGGTTCTTGAAAGAGGATGAAGCATTCGAAGCGTATTCCATGGAGCAGCTGGTTCAGGATCTGGAAGCACTTGTTAAGTGGAAAAATCTTACACCGATACAGGATCCGGGCAAAGTGTACACAATAGCCGATTATAAAAATAAGCAATACCGCTATACGATGTCGGAATATGCTGTGGAGATCGAGCGTCTGACGGTACGTTTGGAAAATTTATTTCTGGAATCGGGAAATCTATCGACCAACTTTTTTGTCCGTCTGGAGAGAAGTCTGGATGAGACGGAGAACATGGAGAATGCAGAGCTTCGCACGGTGAACGAATGGTGGCAGACGCTGCAGGAGGATTTTAAACGACTCAACCAGAATTATCAGGATTATCTGCGGGACTTTTACTCCGGGAAAACGGAAAAACTGATGAAATCCGTGGAATTCATGGTTCATAAGGACAAATTTATCAAATACCTGAATGAATTCGTGCAGGAATTGCAGCGGCACTCCAAACGGATGGAACAGCTGCTGGAAAAGAATACGGAGCGCATGGAGAATACGATTCTGGAGCGGGTTGTGGCGAGTGAACTGGATATTCCCCATGCACTGTTGGAAATACATGGCAACGCAGAACCGAGCATCCGGGAAAATGTATACGGAAAATGGTATTCCCTGAAAAACTGGTTCGTGGACGGACAGGGACAGGAATGCGAAGCTAAAAAAGTATTCAAGATCACCAGTGATATTATACGCAACATGATTCAAAATGCAGCCCTGATCGTACAGGTTCAGAACTGGGGCATCAGCCGAAAGGATGATTATAAAAAATTTCTGGAATTGTTCTTGAAATGTGAGGATCTGGAGGAAGCCCATAAATTGTCGGCGCATGTCTTCGGAGTGCAGCAGATTGAACATTATAAGACTAATATTCCGAGAGACGAGGATGGTATTAATAACAGTGTTTATCAGGAAGAGCCGGCAATGTTTTTGCTGAAGCCACACACGAGAGGGTATCGTGAGAGAAAAGACAGAACAGGTTTTGCCGATAAATCGTTGGAAAAAATGGCACAGCGGGAAAGCTACCTGCGACAGGCGCAGAAGCAGAAGGAAGTGGTACTCCGGTATATTAGGGAGCAAAAGATTCGGTTTGCGGAGATTGATGAAGTGGTTTCCGAAGACACACTCGCCATTTTCCTGCAGTGGATCGCACAGGCCAATATGAGTTCGGAGAAGATGGGACGGACGGAATACGGACAGGAGTATCAACTGAGGAAAAAGGAAGGCAGCTGTGTACTGAAATGCGAAGACGGCGATCTGAAAATGCCGGATTATACATTGGAGTTTAAATAAATATGAATGAAATCAGAACCTTAATGGAAAAATTCTGGATCTGCCGGGACAGTGACAAGGAGACTTTCTATAAAGTAAAACGCGACATTCCGAACTTTCAACGTTTTATCAGAGAACAACTGGGATGGAAGCTGATACATACAGAGAAGCTGTTAAAGCTGGAGAAGAGACCGGCGCATGCAGAAGCATTTATGGGAATCAGTGAATTTACGGACATTCGGGACTACTGCATACTATGTGTGGTGTTGATGTATCTGGAGGATGCCGAGGAGGGTAGGCAGTTTTTGCTGTCGGAACTGATTGACTATGTGGAGACACAACTGAAAAATTACATGCCGGTGGACTGGACTTCTTTTACACAGAGAAAATCACTGGTCCGTGTATTGCAGTATATGGAACGGCTGCAGATGCTTCGAGTGTATGAAGGAAAAAGTGAATCCTTCAGCCAGGAAGCCGGGCAGGAAGTACTGTATGAAAATACAGGCTATTCGAAATATTTTACCAGTAGCTTTACTACCGACATTTCCGGATATGAATCCTGGAAGGATTTTGAAAAGACAGATTTTGAGGAATTTGAGGAAAACAGAGGATCACGACGTATTAACCGGGTATACAGGCAGCTGGCAGTCTGTCCGGCACTTTACTGGGACAGTACAGAGGACGCTGATGCACTATACTTGAAAAATCAGAGACAATGGGTCGGCAGATATTTGCGGGAAAATTTGGGTGGTAATCTGGATATCTATCGTAATGCGGCATTTCTTACACTGGATACAGATGACTGCTACGGAAACGTGCACCCGAGAGATGCCCAGATCTCGGAAAGCGTCCTGATCGTATGTGCAGAGATACAGAGGCAGTTGGCAGAGGGACAATTGGAATTACAGGAGGATGAATGTATTGCAATGACAAAGCAGGCGTTTTTCCGGATCATCACAAACTGTAGAAACAAGTGGAAGAATGCATGGAGCAAGGAATATTGCGAAATGGACGAGGACAGGCTTGTGGAAACCATTTTAAAGTATATGACGGACTGGATGATGGTACGCAGCAAGGAGGAACGGATCACTGTATTGCCTGCGGTGGGCAGGCTGGCAGGACAGTATCCTTCCGATTACAAAGGAGACGGAGAACAATGAGCGAACGTTGGAAAATGAACCGGATCGGGTTTGTGAATTTCTGGTTATATGACGAAGAGGACTTTGAATTCGAGGATGGGAAACTGCTTCTGCGCGGACAGAACGGCTCCGGAAAATCCATCACGACACAGAGCTTTATTCCGTTTGTACTGGACGGAGACCGTACTCCCAGCCGACTGGATCCGTTTGGTTCCAGTGACCGCCGGATGGAATACTATTTTCTGGGAGAAGAGGGCAAGGAGGAGTCTACCGGTTATCTGTTCCTGGAATTTTGGAAAGAGGACTCCGGAGAGTACCGCACCATTGGAATCGGGCAAAAAGCTAAACGCGGGAAACCGATGGATTTCTGGGGCTTTGTGCTCCTGGACGGGCGCAGAGTGGGATATGATCTGTGGCTGTATAAGGAAGTGGGATCCAACAATATTCCCCGGGATAAGCGTGAGATGAAGGCGGAACTGGGCGAAGATAATTTTTTCACAGACAGCCCGTCGGAATACAAGAAGCATGTCAACCAGTATATTTTCGGTTTCCGTAAGGAAGAACAGTATGAGCAGTTCATCAAACTGTTGGTGAAGGTGCGGGCTCCCAAACTTTCCAAAGAGTTTAAACCCACCAAGGTATATGATATTCTAAATGATTCCCTGCAGACTTTGACGGATGAGGATCTGCGCCCTATGGTAGATGCGATGGAAAAAATGGATGAGATCCAGGACAGTCTGGAGATGCTCAACCGTGCCTTCGATGATGTGAAGATCATCCGCAATGAATATACCCGTTACAACCAGTATATGCTGGCAAAAAAGGCTCTGGGCTACCTGAACAAGAAGCAGGAGGTGGAGAGAGAACAGGGAATACTGGAGGGGAAGGAACAGCTGCAGCGTGAGGCACAGGAAGAACAGAGCCGGGCAGCACAGGATACTGAGAGACTTACGGCAGAGAAAAAGCTGAAAGAAACGGAACGCAATGCGCTTCTGGATCCGGAACTCGAGGATGCAGACCGCAAACTGGAGAAATTAAAAACAGAGTATCAGGAGGCTGCGGATGGAGAACACCGCTGGGAGAAAAAGATCGAGGATAGCAAGGAGCGGATCCGGGATGAAGAGATGACTCTGAAAAAACTGGAGGAACAGATGGAACTCCGCCGGGATACCTTGAAGGAAAAGCGGGAAGAACTGGAGGAACAGCAGGAAATCCTGCAATGGGAACATCATGAGAAGTCGAAAGAGAAAATCAGCCTGGAAGAATACGAAGAAAGAGATGAGATTGCAGAGCATCTGCAAATATGGAAAAACCAGCTGACAGCAGGAAGAACAGCTCTCGGACAATATGAGCTGATCTTAGGACAGTACGAGGAAGCCGCCAGTCTTCTGGAAGAGACGAAGAAGAAAAAAGCGGAGGAAGAACAACGGCTGGAGATGGCAGAAGAACGGGTGGCTGACAGAATCGATGCATGGATCACGGAAGTCTTTCACAGAGCGGAGACCTCCGTGGAATGGCATCCGGAACGTGAGATCCTCCTACGGGCGGAACAGAAAGCAAGACAATACGAGACTGTGGCGGATGGCGTGGAGATACAGAGGGCTTTCCGCGCAGATCATGAAAGGCAGCGTCAGCAGCTTACAGACGAAAAGAATGAGAAGCAGTATCAGAGGGAGATGCAGGAGGAAATCCTGAAAGATGTCCGGGAGCAGCTGAAGAAAGTGCAGGAGCAGCAGGAACTGGAGCCGGAACGGGATGAGGCAGTCGAAAAATCCAGGGCATCCCTGGCACAGGCGGGAATCACAGCCATTCCGTTTTACAGAACGGTAGAGTTCGCAAAGGAGCTGGATGAGGCAGCCTGTGCAAGGCTGGAGGCACAATTACAGATGTCCGGAATGCTGGATGCGCTGGTGGTGACGAGAGAAGATTTTGCGAAAATAAGAGCGGAGCATCCGGAATTTCTGGATGCGGTTCTGCAGACAGACGGACAGGGCAACAGCCGCTTTTTTGGATTGACAGTAAGTGATGATCTGCCGCAGGAATTGAGAACTCCGGTATTGGAAATCCTCAGTAACATTTATGACGAAGAAGGGACGACACAGGGAATCTGTTTCGGTGCAGACGGCAGCTTCCGGCAGGGAATCTTAGTCGGTAAAGCGCATAAGCAGGCAGCAGAATATGTAGGATATCTCGCAAGAAAACGGAGAAAAGAACAAAAAATCCGGGAACTGCAGGAACAGATAGAAAGCATCAGCAAAACCATAGCAGAATGGGATGCTGCAATTACGCAATTACAGGAACGGATGGACAGATTACAGGCGGAATATCAGGAGATTCCTGATTTTTCAGAGATTCAGATCGCATTGTCGGAGAAAAGAGAGCTGGAACGTATTCTGGAGACATTGGAGAATGAATATCTGAAACAGCAGGCTCAGGAGCATAGGCTTTCCGAACAGAAGAACCGGCAATATCAGGAAGTATTGAAGCTTTGTAAAATGCTGCCCTATGGAAGAACGGCAGAGGCTTATGAGGAAGCCTGCGGCGCAGCGGAAGAATACGGAAGGATATGGCAAAGTATAAGACGTGAACTACTCCATATGCAGACGGAGCAGATCAGTTGTCTGGATAAAAAAGAACGGATAGACCAATACAACGATGATCTGGAGGAAGCCTATACGGAAAAAAGAACTTACAGTACCCGTGCAAAGGCCTGCGAGATTCAGATCCGCCAGCTGGAAGAGTATCTGAGGAGTCCGGAACTGCTGGAAAAGGCAAACCGGCTGAAACAGGTGAAGGAAGAACTGGAACAGATCAGTAAAAAAATAAATGATTTGGAAAAAGAGATGGCGAAACGTGAAGGAATGTTGCAGGGCTTGCTGAAAGACCTTCCGGAACAAAAAGCAAAACTGCAGGGATTGATTATGGAGGAAACGGCACTCAGAAGCTATTTTGAAGAGGAACTGGATCTGAGACTGATTTTGAACCGGGAAGGCCGCACGGTCTGTGAATGTGCCGAAGAGGCAGTGAAATTAGTAAGTGACAGTGATAAGAATAGAGAGTCTGTTGATATGCTTCAGTCTTTGCATGATAAATATCATAAACATAATGGAAGCCTTGCAAGCTATGGAACGTCCATAGAAGAGTGCTTTGGTGATACAGAAATTGTGGGAGCTATACGTAAGCGATATCGTATTCTCTCTGTCTGGAATGGCAAGAAAGTATATCTGGAGGAATTTTACAATATCCTGAAGACCGCCATCGAAGAGACGGAACTGCTGATACAGAAAAAGGACCGGGAGCTTTTCGAAGATATCCTGTCCCAGACGATCAGCCAGCAGCTTACGGACCGCATAGCAGAGAGCAGAAAATGGGCAAAAGACATGTCGAAGCTCATGCAGGAGATCGATACCTCTATGGGCCTTCGCTTTTCGCTGGAATGGAAGCCCTGCAAAGCTGACAATGACAAAGAACTGGATACGGCGGATCTGGAGCAGATCCTTTTGCGCGACAGAGAGCTGCTTACCCTGGATGATATTGAAAAGGTAGCAGGTCATTTCCGCAGCAAAATCCGTGCAGAAAAGGCAAAACTGGAAGAGACGGGAACGATCATCAATTACATGGAGCTGGTAAGAGATGCCCTGGATTACCGGAAATGGTTTGAATTCCAGATGTTTTACCGGCGCGGGGATGAGACGAAGAAGCCACTGACCAATGCTGCGTTTAACCGGTTCAGTGGAGGTGAAAAAGCAATGGCAATGTATGTGCCGCTGTTCGGAGCAGTAAACGCACAGTATAAAAAGGCGGATAATAAAGATCACCCCAGAATTATTGCACTGGATGAGGCATTTGCCGGTGTCGATGACAAGAATATCAAAAGTATGTTTGAACTGGTCCATAAGCTGGATTTTGATTATATCATGAATTCCCAGGCTCTGTGGGGATGCTTTGAGACGGTCAAAGGTCTTCGGATCGCGGAACTGCACCGCCCGGAGAACTCCCAGGTGGTATCGGTGATCCGGTATACATGGAACGGACATGAGAGGATTCTGGATGAACAATAATGAAGCATGTGCGGCATATTTTAAGGGAAATCCGGCGTACAGAAGGTGCTTTTCGGAATTTGAAAAGAAATGGAATTCTTATGGAAGAGCAAAAGGAATCATTACACTGAAGCATACTTCCGAAGAAGAACGGAGAGCCATCGGCGGGATACTCGGAAAGACGTTTTATGAAGATGCCATACGTTTTCCTTTTACGGAATTTGAAAAAGGACTGCAATCCACAAAATTTGCTCCTGTAAATTTCGAAGAGGTTCTGGAAGCATATTTTGGCAGAAAAATGATAACCACGCAGAAGATGCGGATGGAGGAAGAGCGTAGCAGGGCGGAATTATTTGAAACGGTGGAAGGCTGTCTGGCAGAGGGTGCCGGTCCGGATTCAGTTGTTGTCTCCTGGCTGCGGGAAATGTATTCCAAAAAGAAGTATGGCTATCAGACAGTGATCAGAGAATACGGAAGAGACAGAGAACGGACGGAAAAACTGTTGAAAACCGTAGGAAGAGCACTTGTTCTGCTGGAAGATATTCGAGAGACGCAAGAGGAATATCCTCTGGCAGTATTTTCCGCGGAGATATCCGGCAATCCTCACTATTTTGATCAGGGAACGACTGCGGGGCAATTATTAGTCCATGGAGTGTGCTACGCTGCGAGGACAGATTATCCGGAAAACGCTCATCAGTGGAGGGAATTACTACTATCCAACGGTATTGTACCGGATAATATTTCCTCTATCGTGCATATCTATGGATTGCGATTACAGATTGGCGGTGACTGGCACCCGGCGTACGATGCCTTTTGCAGAAGACAGGAGCCCTGTGCGGTTACCATGGAAAATCTGCAGGAGCTGACAGCGGTACAACCGACAGGAGATAGGGTTTATATTGTAGAAAATGAGATGGTGTTCAGCTACCTGCTGAAGCACCTGGAACAAAAGAATGTGACATTACTATGTACTTCAGGACAGCTGCGGAGCGCTGCAGTGAAGCTGATTCCTTTTCTACTGGATAGTGGGGCAGAAATCTATTATAGCGGAGACATCGATCCGGACGGAATCCGGATCGCCGACAGACTCTGGAGAAAATACGGTGACCGGATCCGTGTGTGGAGAATGGCGCGTAGAGATTATGAGAGAAGTCTTTCAGAAGAAGTGATTGGAAATATTTCTATGAAAAAGCTGGAGACCGTTGAGAATCCGATTCTCCGTGAGACGGCAGAAGAGGTAAGGAAGAAGAAAAAGGCGGGGTATCAGGAGAATATATTAACAGATCTGGTGGAAGACATGGATGGGAAGTAAGCGTCAAACTAGAAGCAGGCATCGTATTTTAATGGGAAAGAGAATGCACCCAGCGAGACGAAGGTGTTTGAATAGAAAAGATCATAAAATGTGATAAAATGCAAAAATATGGCTCATGAAATGTGAAAAAATGCAAAAATATGGCTCATGAAATGTGAGAAACGGCATCGAGATCGGTCTTCTACCCCGTGGAGATCCATACCGCGAACCCCGTGGGCAGAGCGAATATGGAGAGCGTGCTGGCGAGGTACTGGAGAGAGGAGTACTGGTAAAACACAATACTCGAAAAAAGCAAAATAAAACTGCCGAAAAATACAAAACAAAATAGCCGAAAAATACAAAATAAAACTGCCGAAAAATACAAAACAAACTTGAATAAATTATTTAAAAAATGTTATACTAGCAGTAAAAGGAGTGTATAGCATATGGAATATATCAGGCGAGTTGTAGACGATGAAATAGATAGAAAAACAGAAGCGTTTAATGCGGTAAGCATTATTGGTCCGAAAGGGTGTGGTAAAACGAGAACTGCCAAGGAACGTTGCAAAACGGTTATTGAGTTCCAGGATGAGGATAAAAGAGATGGATACATTGCTGTGGCAGAGACGGCGCCCAAGCTTTTTTTAAAAAATGAGAAACCGATTTTGTTTGACGAGTGGCAGGATGCTGTAAAAATATGGGGAACTATCCGAAAAGATTGCGACGACCATCCGGAAAATGTTGGACAATATTTTCTGACAGGTTCGGCGAGCAAAAAGATAGATACCCCCCATACGGGAACGGGAAGAATAACGGAAATTACAATGTATCCCATGACATTATGGGAAACAGGTGAATCAAATGGGAAAATATCTTTGGCAAAAATTCTTGAAGATCCAAACTATGATATAGATGGAATTATGTCGGAGACAAATCTGGAACAGTTATTTTTTGCAGTGTGCCGAGGTGGATGGCCGAGGTGTCTGGCATTATCAAAAGATAGCGCTAAATTGGAAATTGCAAAAGATTATTATAGGCAAATTATCCATAAGGATATTACAGCTATTGATGGGGTGAAGAGAAATCCCGAATGGACAAGAGCACTATTATGGTCATATGCAAGAAATATGGCAACTACCGCAAAGAGAACAAGTATTTATGCCGATATTAAGGCAACCCAAAATGTAACGGATATAACACTTGCATCATATATTGATGCGCTGGAAAGCTTATTTGTTATAAAAGATATTGATGCCTGGACACCGCAGATTCGTTCAAAAACGGCAATAAGGACAGCGAAAAAGCATATTTTTATTGATCCGTCTATCGGATTAGCGGCTCTTGGTATTAATCCGGAGTATTTTTACAATGATTTAGATTTATTTGGTCATGTTTTTGAAAATTTGGTTTTAAGAGATCTGCTGGTATATGCAGAAAATCATAATGCACGAGTACTCCATTATACAGATGATACAGGGATGGAAGCTGACGCTGTATATCAAATGGAAGATGGAAGATATGCGCTTATTGAGATTAAGACAGGTGCCAACAAGATACCTGATGCTGAAAAATCTCTCTTAAAATTTAAAGAAGTGATTCAAAAATATAATCAAAGTGCCATCAAAAATGTGGATCATCCACGAGCTGTCTATAGGGAGCCATCTGCACTGATTGTGATATGTGCGAATGCACCTATGGCATATACAACGGATATGGGAGTCAAGATCGTTCCAATTGGCTGCTTGAAAGATTAAAAAAGTTTGTAAGATTCTGTCGCATATTGTCATATATATAATAGAGGGAGCAATTTTACATAGATTGCAGTATTCCTGAAAATATGCTATGATACTTTTAAATGAGCGAAAAAAGTAAAAAGAATCAGACAATTCAATATTATGATCAAAATGCCGCCGATTTTGTGGAGAACACGCGTAATGTAGATTTTCATGTAATGCAGGATGAATTTATAGAAGGGCTTCCTGCAGGGGCGAAGATCCTGGACCTGGGCTGCGGCTCCGGAAGGGATACGAAATATTTCCTGGAGCATGGCTATCGGGTAGACGCGATAGACGGCTCCGCAGAATTGTGTGCGTTGGCATCAGAGTACACGGGGATTCCGGTGAAATGCCAGTTGTTCCAAGAACTGGATGCATCGGAAGTGTATGACGGTATCTGGGCGTGCTCATCGCTGCTACACTTATCCTATGGGGAACTGGATGAAGTGCTGTATCGCATCGAGAAGGCGCTGAAGCCGCAGGGCATTTTGTACATGTCATTTAAGTATGGTGTATTTGAAGGGGAAAGGAACGGCAGATATTTTCTGGATTTTACAGAAGAGAAACTGGAGCAGCTGCTGAAAAAACATACAAGTTTACAGCAGCTGCGGAACTTTCTGACAGAAGATGTACGACCGGACAGGGAAGAAAGATGGTTGAATCTATTCCTGAAAAAGATCAATTCTTAACTGCATATCCGAACTATGTCCTCCGGGAGACAGTGACTTATCCGAATGGTGGTGTGAGTCACTTTTATGATGATGGGGTGGACATGGTCATTATCGATGATGAAATCTGCTCCTGCCGCGATGGCGAGCAGATTTTTCCTTATACACTGATCACAGATAAACAAAACCACTATATGAAAATATACCGGAGAGTGTTCCGATTCCTGGGATTCGATGCGGAAACGATAGAAAAATGCCTGCAGAAAAGCCGACAGGAAGTGTTGCACTCTACCAAAAAAATCTCAGAAAGAGGAGAGCACGCGGATTCATCGCCGCTGGAGCTACTGTTTGAACAGAATTTCACGGATGTCTACGGTATGCGGGCATTGAAATATCTGCAAAAAGAATTCCGAATCTCCGATGAGGACGGTAACAATTATTTCCTCGATTATCTCGTAGATACCGCAGACAGCAGAGTGGCAATCGAGGAAAACGGAATTCATTACCACCATCCGCAGCTGATCGGAATAGAGGGCTATCGGAAACAATTGCGCAAGCAGAATACCTGCGCCTTGTGGGGATTAAAGCTATACCGTTTTTCCACGGAAGATTGCCGATTCAAGGATCGTATCGAGGATGATATCCGGTCTTACCTGGGAAAAGATACCAGCGGATTCCGAGAAGCGGGATTGCTGCTGGAACGTAAGACGGAACTGTATGAGCACCAGGAGATCAGCCTTGCACAGATAGAGGAACGGCGGGAAAAAGGAATTCGTGCATTCCTCATTGTATTACCTACCGCAGCGGGAAAATCCCGGATCGTAGAAGAAGATATTCAGAAATTTGCAGCTGGAAAAGAGCAGTTCCGGGCATTGATCCTGGCACCGAATACGAATATCATTGCGGACTGGAAAGAGAGAATCGAAAACGACCTGCAGCCGTTGCAGGACCGGATCGATATTAAGACTTATAGCTATGCGGTAAGACATTACCATGAAAAAACAAGGGATTATTATTCCTATATTGTAGTGGATGAGGCGCACCACGCGGTAGCTCCGATGTTAAAGCGGGTGATCCAATACTATGCGCCGGAATTCCTCGTAGGATTGACAGCGACAGATCAGCGTCCGGATAAAAAGAGACTGGAAGAAATCTTCGGAAATTATACAACAGAGCTTTCTCTGAAGGATGCAATGGAGAAGGGAGTTGTGGCGAGGGCGAATGTCTACCGGATCGAGACGAATATTGATCTGAGCCATGTCCGTTTTAACGGAAAAGATTATGTGAATGCGGATCTGGAGAAGAGTGTGCGTGTCACTTCCAGAAATGAATTGATCGTAAATGTGCTGAAGGATTATTTCACGGAGGGAGATGCCGGAAAACGTCAGGGAATTATCTTCTGTATCAACAAGGCGCATACCAAAGAGATGGCACGCCTGCTGAACGCAGCCGGTATCTCAGCGCAGGATTACAGTGGAGATACAAAACATCCGGAGAAGGTTATGCAGGAGTTCAAGGAGCATAAGATACGTTTCCTCTGTGCCTGCGATATGATCTCGGAAGGCTGGGACTATCCGGAACTCGGGATACTTGTTATGGCACGTCCGACTCTGTCGAAGGTGCTGTATCTTCAACAGATCGGCAGAGGTTTACGTCGGACATCCATCAAGAAAAATGTGTTCGTCATTGATGTGGTAGATGAATACGGAGCGATGGTAAGACCCTGCAGTATGCATGCTATTTTCGGAAACTCATTATATGTTCCGTTCGGCGATATCACCAGACAGGATTACCTGCCGGGACAAATGATCGAGATCGATGGCATCACAGAGCGCGTGGAACGAATCGTGGAAGTGGACATCCATACCTTTGAAGAAAAGTATGGGGATTATTACAGTCAGGAACAGCTGGCGAGAGAGTACTTCGTCAATACCGGAACGATCACCAGCTGGATCCGTAAGGGGAAGATTACACCAACGGTGGAATTCCCCTTCGGCAGCAAGAAGATCAGCCTGTTCAGCCCGGAGGATGTAGAGAAATACAGAAAAGAACTGAACATTCAGGAACATAACGATGACACCGTTCGGGATGACTTTTTTACATTCCTGGAGGAAAGAGATTATTCACTGTCCTATAAAATGCCGTTCCTGCTGTCGTTTATCGATCATATGGACACGATAGGCGATGCGAAGATCGAGGATGTGCTGACAGATTACATAGCCTTTTATCAGGACAGAATCGATAAAGGATTGCCGGTGGATCGCCCCAGCTGCCCTTATAATGCCGAGACTCTGAAAGATCGGAAAATGATCAAAAGCAGTATGCTGACCAATCCATTTGAAAAGTTCGAGAGAAAGAGATTTATGTACTACTCGAAGGACCTGGGAGTAATCTCACTGAATCATGCGCTGCTGGCGAAGATGAGCGAGGGGGATTGGGAGAGAGTGAAGGGGCAGATGAGGGAAGATTTGGAGAGGTACTATAGAGAATAATAGAAAATTATATAATATTAGTTTCAAATATGAAAATCAGACTAGATTGGGAGAATATGGAACAGGTTTTATAGGAGAAATTAAGTTGGAATATTTTGTGGATTTATAGACATGGAAGTTTATAACATATTTTTGAATAAGAACCAGAAAGTTTAACAAAAAGGAAAGCATTGCAACTAATATAGGAGTTATTATTTATCAGTTTTCAAAAGTTTTTATTGTTGTATAAAATTGTAGTAGGGAGACAAAGATAATGAGTGAACAATTTATAGATTTTTTTATGACGATAACACCTACCATACTTACAAGTGTGACAGGTTTTTTGCTAGGAAAGTATAATCATTTTCAAAATAGACCACTTGATAAGATGGAAATTGCCTATGATAGAGTGTATTATCCCATCGAAAGAATAATGAGAGAAAAATCAATAAAAATTTCTACGGTAATAGATCGCGCGAAAATATATTTTTTAAAGTATGAAAAATATATTGATAAATCTACGGTGATGATATATAAGCAATTATGTAAATGCAAAGATGAAGAGGAGCAACAGAGTATATATGATTCCTTTAGAAATAATATTCATAATGAGTGTATTTTTTTGAGAAAGAAATTAGGGTATCTACAACCGGGATACTTACAGATATATTTATATTTGCCAACAGATATAAAAAGAGTAATCAGACTGTTGCTTGAGTTTTCTATATGTTATTTTTCTGCATGTGTTTTTTCAGTGGTGAAAATAGATAATATTAAAATGGTTTGCTTGGTGGTGTTTGCAGTAAGCTTGTGCGCTGTATTAGTTGAAGTTATCTATATAATTATAGGTAAAATAATTACATTTATAAAACAAAAAGTAGCAAAGACTAAAAAATCAATATGGAAAACAAGATAACAGAAAAACAAGATTTTATGTACTTCTTATAGAAAAAATGTATTATATCAGAAAAATATGGATTTTTTCAATCTATTTTTGATATAATTATTTTGATGAGATTTAAGCAAAGGATGTAGAAGAATGTACAAGCATACAGATTACTTTAAAAAATATGGAAGAATAATGCAATTCAATAAAAATAAGAAGGAGCCTTTTCACAGATGGTATCCGTTTGTAGAAGGCTATTCTAAAGAATTTATCCAATCAATTGTTAAAGAAATGGATAGGAATAATTTAGTGTGTTTAGAACCATTTTCTGGGAGTGGAACAACTGCTTTGGAATTGCAAAATTGTGGAATCGCTTGCTTTGCTTTTGAAGTAAATCCGTTAATGTATCTAATTGCACGAGTAAAATTGGAAAATGGTTATGAATTAGAACGTTTTGAGTATTGGTATGACTATATTGTAAAAGAGAGAAGTAAAAAAATAGTAGAGTTAGAGACGGAATTTAATACTCTATATCAAGGAGAAGGAAAGAAAAAATGGAATTATAATACCGATATAGGAATTGCAGTTGAAAAGTTGAGACAAGTAATAGAATCCATTTCAGAAGTGATTTATAAAGAATTGTTTAAGGTGGCGTTAGCAGCTATTTTATTGGATGTAAGTAATTTATATAGAAATGGAAAATGTTTATCTTATAAAAAGAAGTGGGAAGATAGAAAAATAGTAGAAAAGGATGTTTTTGATAAGTTTGATGAGAAGGTGCTAAAGGAGTTGAAATGTGATATTGAAAACTCAATTACTAGAACGAAAATTAACAATAAAGAGAGGTTGTACAATCAGGATTCAAGAATAGGAATTGCTAATGAAGTTGATGATAACTCTATAGATTTGGTTATTACATCCCCGCCATATTTAAATTCCAGAGATTATACAGATACATATATGCTTGAGTTGAAAACATTAGGTTTTACAAAGACGAGTGAGGAAATAAAAGAATTAAGAGAGAAAACATTACGTTCACATGTTCAGATAAAATGGAACGATACATCAAATGTTAATAATGAGTTGTTAGAAAATACTTTAGTAGAATTGGAAGAAGCTTCAAAGGAAATAGAGAAGTGGAATGATTCAATAATTGATATGGTTAGACTATATTTTGTTGATATGCAAAATATATTTCGTGTACTTTATGGAAAAATGAAAATACATGGAAGAATTTATTTTAATGTATCCAATTCAGCATACTTCAACGTATTAATAAATACTTTAGAAATATGTGCATCTATAGCTGAACAGGAAGGATTTAAAGTTTTAGAAATTAGAGATGCCCGAAAACTAAAAACAAGCCCTCAGCAAAAGAAAACAATAGGTAAATTATTAGAAGGGGTAGTTGTTTTAGAAAAAGAGAACTAAAGGAATAGGATTATGGAGATTAAATATTACTTACCGAAGCTTAAAGAATTACATATATACAATTTTGATCTGTACAAATGTCCATTAGATATACAATTTTCATCAAGATTAAACTTAGTATTTGGAACTAACGGACTTGGTAAGACTACGTTGTTGAATATATTGCAATATGCGATTATTGGACCTTATACGGGAAAAGTTAAATCGCGAAATTGGAAGGACCAACAAAAATTAAAAAGACCTATGTTAGATAAAAATTACTTTAGAAATAGAATGAGTAATCAAAGCCAACAGGCAGAAGTGAAAGTTGTTTATTCATTAGGAGATGATTTATATGAAGTATGGCATAGCTTATATGAATATAAATTAAAAAAAGTGGTAGTGAACGGTAGTGAAATTATAGGAACTGATTCAAGCTATGATGCCTATGAAAAAAAATATTTTGGACAGACTGGTATGGAATTAGATGAGTACCTTATAGATAAATATCATAGACAGATCGAAAAGTCTTCAAATTTTCCACATATAAATTCATATATTCTTATGATTACAGAAATGATGTTTTTTACAGAGTCAAGGGATTTTGCTTTTTGGGAAGAGGAATTATGTAAGTCTATTTTAAGTAAGTTTATGCCGAGAGATAAGTATTTTGAATACGATGAGATTCAAAAATTAGTAAAAAAATATGATAGCCAAGCCAGACTAACATCATATAAGATGTCGATGATAAAGGATTTTCTAGGAGATGAATTTTCTGAGAAAGTTGATGAGAGTTTTCAATATTCATTAGAAGACTTGCAAAAAATTAATACGCAAGTTGATTTGGCTAAAAGTAGAATTGAAAGGATTGAAAAAGACCTTAGTTCTAATGAAAAAGAAAAAACACAGAATAGGATAGAGAGCGAACGAGTAAATAAAAAAATGCTAGATATAGAAAAATTATGGTATGAAAATATTTTCCCCGATTCATATCAAGGAATGTTTAATCGCTATGTTCCGAGTATTTTATCCGGGAAATGTCCTTTTTGTGGAACAGAGCACCTAGATATAAAGGTAAATGTAGAAAATTGTTTTTTTTGTAAAAAGGTAATAAAAACAAAGGAAAAAGCTAATCTTGACGAAATCGAAATAGAAAGAAAAAATTTAGAATTTGAGAGAAGGAGATTGCAGAATAATTTTGATTTGTTAAAAAAGGAAAATGCAAATTTAAAAAGAAGCTTAAGAGAAGAAGAAACAGAGTTGTATGAATTGATTGGGCAACAACAAAAAGTAAAAAAGCAAATGGACATTAAGAGTAATGATAATGTTGCAAAGTATCAACAATTGGAACTCCAAAAGCAAGAATATACTAATCTTTGGATTGAAGCAAAAGAAAAGGAGCAAGAACTTGCGTTGGAAATTGATGAGTGCGTGAAAGATGTTTTTCAGGACTATTGTAGAACATTTAAAAAGTATGCGTATTCATTTTTGGGGGATGATAAAACTATAGAATTAGAATTAGTCGGTAAAGCTGATGATGCTTTTTTTAAGTTCTATTTGAATGGAACAGAAAGAGAATCCGAAAAATCTTTATCAGAGTCACAAAGAATATTTGTAGATATGGCATATAGACTTGCAACATTAGAATTCTTTCACAAGGATTCCTATTTCATAAGTGAGACTCCTGATAGCACATTAGACTATTTGTTTGAAGAAAATGCTGTTAAAACATTTAGTTATTTTATTAATTCTGGAAATACTATTTTTATGTCTGCAAATGCTAGAAATAGTAAATTGATTAATACTCTTGTCAATAATTATAAAGATGATTACACATTAGTTAATCTATTGAAAATATCAAATCTTGCAGGCGAAAGAATGGAAGAGGTAAAACAGCTAGAAATATACAATTTTTTGGAGGATTGATAATGTTAGAAAAATTGGAATATTATATATGTTTGTTTTTATATGGTTTGAAAGAAAAGGAACAAGTTTCGAAAAATACGTTATTTAGGTATGTATATATCTTTGATGTTGTAAATGATTATTTGGGGAACTTTGAAAAAATTAATGATGAAATCATATTGGATAAAGATATGGGCTTGGGTAATGTTGTGCAATTGACAGAGGCGTTAAATGAAATTAGTAGGAGAAATTATGTTACGGTTATAGGTCCTAATGTGAAAATAGAAAATGAATTAAGATTATATATTGACAGCATTATTAAATTAGAAAAAGTTCAAACTGATTTAAATAAGATTATGTATTTTGTGGATATAGTCTCATCCTATAATGAAGACGTTATTTTATCTGCTTTTTTTAATGATCCAAATGTTGAGAATGCAATAGTGCGAGGGAAAAAAGAAATTGAACTGTCCGATAATAAGTTAAAACAATTATTAGAAGAATTTGAAAAAGTTGCTAATGAAAATAGGCTTAATAAGCTAGACAAGTATGATGTCTTTACGAGTTGGTTAGATTATGTATTTGAGGAATACTTACAGGAGAAGGAGTCAAATGAATAAAGATTTATTTCTTTCTAAAGCTAGTGAAACCAATTGCTTTATTAGTGAGAGTAAAATTCTATCTCAGTTGGCTGGATTGGGAAAAGCTGTAATAATCAGTATGGATCATTTAGAATATTTTAGTTTATATTTTTTGACAATCAAAGAAGAGATTGCCAAATTAAAACAATCTCGACTATATCATATAGAAATTGTAAATGATGGACAGTATTCTATAAATAGTTTAGGTGATCGAAATGTAAATGAGTCCCAAATTATTAATATGGTTACAGAAAGGTTTAAAGATTATAAGGGATATTGTTTTATAGTTGATGCTGGAATGCAATATCTTTTCGTTAATGGAAAAGTAGATGAAAATATTAATAGCTGTTTTCAAAAGACAAGAACGATGCAGGCAAAATTGGATGTTTTAAAACCGATATCGGGGATAAGAGAGGTTTTTGCTCATTTTATTGTGGAGTGTGTTTATAAAAAAGATAATTACAATATATGTTTTGATTATTTATCTGGAAAAGTAAAAGCAGAAATTAAAGAACAAGATCTTAGAAATATTTTATTGCAATATCTGGAAAAGAATATGCGAGGTGAAGTGAGTGTAGAGTTTTGTACAGATTATCTAAATGATGAAGAATCGGTGGACATTTATATTTACGATGGATGTCAACGTGCAATAATAGAAGTGAAATTTTCTCTTCCAGAAAAGTATTATGCAGGTTCTACACATTATAGTATTACAGCAAGAACAGGTGATGGAATAAAACAGCTGGATAAGTACGCAAGACATTTAGCAAAAGATGGTAGGCTGGTGGACTTTGGATATGTTTATATGTTCTACATGAGTGATGTGAAGAAGGAAACATTAATGTCACGTATTGATAATAAAACAAATGAATTGTTACGAGGATTATCAGATGAGCTTAATTCTATATTTGATGGTGTTGAGATGAACGATATGAAATGTTGGGGAACGGCATCGTAGAATACATATTGCTGACTTGATATTTTGTAAACGTCAAAACATTTGCCATGGCTAATTAGCTTTTTTGTGCCACACTCTAAATGACAAAAAATATAAGTTTTTTAGAGGAAGTTAAAACACAGGAATCAATTAACTCACATTGTCTGCAAATCTAACTGGATAAAAGTAAGCGCCAAATAGGTTCTTTCTGAGGTTAATTGATATGAAAGTAAATTTTTAGAAAAAAGACTCAAATTGCTTTGAAAAGTGAAGCAATACTTTTTACAATCAACTAAGCTTGGAAAGGACCGATGGAGTGTTTACTAAATAGTTATTCACAGTAGACAATAGATTTTATTTATAATGAAATTAAGAAGACTCCAGGTACAATAATCGGAGAATTAAAGGACAAAATAAAAAGTCAACCCCAGAAGCAAAGGATTCTAAGTGAAAACGCACCTACTCCCATTCGGGAACCCAGCTTTTATCCGTCGAAAGTTGACTATATTTACTATATGCAATATGCTATGGTTTGTCAAATAAAAACGAAATACATTTAAGGATAAGCTGTCCAGTAGATAAAAATAAGACAATTACGGAGCATGTCATGTCAAACACCACCCTTACACAACTGCAAGAAGGCCTAACAACTGCATACATCGACGGTACAGCCGCTGCCAATCTGGCATACAAGCCTGCCTTCGTGTCGAATAATCCGGAAGAGGGCAAGAAAGTTATTTCCGTCATAGAAGATGAGCTGATGAAGTGTGACCAATTCCAGATCAGCGTGGCGTTTATTACGATGGGCGGAATTACGCCGCTCTTGCAGACGTTGAAGGAACTGGAGAAGAGGCAGATTCCGGGTCAGATCTTAACGACAAACTATCTTAACTTTAGCGAGCCAAGAGCATTGAAGAAGCTGCAGGAACTGTCCAATGTTACTCTGAAGATGTATGATGTGGATCGGGCAGACCAGGGCTTCCACACCAAAGGCTACATTTTTAAGAAGGAAGAGATTTATCGTATTATCATTGGCAGCTCCAATATCACAAGTGCTGCTTTAACGAAAAATAAGGAGTGGAATACCAAAATTGTTTCCACAGAGCAGGGCGAAATTGCGATGGAGATCGTAAAAGAATTTCACCAGCTGTGGAATTCTAAGTATGCGCTTTTCTATGATGATTTCTATGAGAATTATAAGCAAAAGTATGAGATCATCAAAAAGCAGAGGGAAATAGCAAAACGGGACGAGATATCTTCCACGGAGAAGTATAAGCTGGAACCGAATTCTATGCAGGTAGGGTTTATTACGAATCTTCGTAGGATTGTGGATGCTGGAGAAAATAGAGCACTGCTGATTTCTGCTACCGGTACAGGTAAGACATATGCGTCAGCCTTTGCCATGCGAGAGTTAGGATTTAAGCGTGTTCTGTTTCTGGTACATAGATCTACCCTTGCGAAACAGGCGTTGACATCATTCCGAAAAGTATTTGAAGATAAGAAGTCAATGGGCATTGTTGGGGCAGGATATTCAGATTATGAGGCAGATTATATTTTTGCTATGGTGGAGACTCTTCACAAAGCGGATAATCTGAGGAAGTTTGATCCGGAAGAGTTCGATTGCATTGTTTTAGATGAAGCGCATCATAGCCCGGCGAATACTTATCAGAAGGTCATGGAGTATTTCAAACCGAAATTATTCCTGGGTATGACAGCAACGCCGGATAAGAGGGATGATGGGGATGCTTCCAGGAATGTATACGAATTGTTCCATTATCAGATCGCTTACGAGATCAGGTTGCAGCAGGCGATGGAAGAGGATTTACTATGTCCATTTCATTATTTTGGAATTAGTGATATTTCTATGATAACGGATGAACAAGCCAAAGCGAGAAATATTTCGGAGGAATATTTTGGAAGATTAACCGGTGACGAGCGTGTAAGACATGTCATTGAACAGGCGAGATATTATGGATATAGCGGTGATCGCGTTAAGGGACTTATATTCTGCAGCAGGAATAGGGAATGTGAGGAGTTGTCTGCAAAGTTCAATAATCTAGGATACCGTACCGTAGCACTAAGCGGCAAGAATACCGATCGTGAACGAGAAGCAGCATTTGAACGTCTGGCAATGAACGAAGCGGATGCAACAGAGGAAATGCAGACTTTGGACTACATTTTTTCAGTAGATATTTTGAATGAAGGTGTAGATATCGTAGAAGTGAACCAGGTGATCATGCTTCGCCCTACCCAGTCTCCTATTGTATTTATACAGCAGCTTGGCAGAGGACTTAGAAAAGCCGAGAACAAGGAATATGTGGTAATTCTTGATTTCATTGGGAACTATAATAACAATTTTATGATTCCGGTGGCATTGTCCGGGGATAGAACTTATAATGCGGATACGATCAGAAAATATGTAATTTCAGGGAATAATACGATACCCGGAGCATCCACCGTACATTTTGATGAAATTGCAAAAGAAAAAATATTCAATTCTATTGATAAGATCCGAGGAATGAAATCGATTATAAGAGAAAGCTACATTTCTCTGAAAAATAGAATTGGACGAATTCCCCTGTTGTATGACTTCTATGAGCAGGGAGAGATTGATCCGTTGGTAATTATCAAAGAATATAAGACATATTGGCAGTTCCTGGAAGCTGTTGAGACGGGAAAGGACTCCTGTAAATTGAATGATCAGGAAAAGCTGATATTAGAATATCTGTCTAAGACCATTTTGAGTGGAGTCAGGCCTAGTGAGTTATGCATTTTAAAAGAATTTCTAGACAAAGATACCATCTCGACCAGCGATGTTCGAAGAGAACTTGAATATGAGTATGATTATTTTATAACGGATCAGGAAGTAGAGGAATCCGTCAAAGTTCTGCAAGGGCATTTTGTTAGCAAGGATGATGAATACCAGAAATATAAATTTATGAACATATTGCGCCCTGACGGAGAACGCACTATGAGGAGTGTGGAAGCTTATCAGAGATGCTTGCAGAACGAAGATTTTAATGCGCAGATCAGGGACATTATCAAAGTTGGACTGGCTAGATATAAGGATAAATATACCAAGGGTAAATCAGAAGATACACCTTTTGTATTATATGAGAAGTATTCCCGAAGAGATGTGAGCCTTTTGATGAATTGCGGCAAAGATCTGTCATCTACAATGTATGGAATGAGTCGGATAGGTGACGATGTATTCATTTTTATTACTTACCATAAAGAAGAAGCCGAGGAAGGTAAAAATTACGCAGATGGCAAGCCGGATTACGCAGATGCTTTTGAAGATAATCTGATTTTCAAGTGGGATTCTCAGATTGGTAAAGATAATAGCAGCCCTTATATGCAGAAGGTTTTGACGGCGCCGAAAAAACATCTGCTGGTGAAAAAGAGTGATGCAGAGACCGGTTTTTATTATATGGGACAATTTGACATTGTGGAATCTGCAGATAGCCAGAAGGAAGACAATAATGGTAAAATGAAACCGATCGCGAAGGTGACCATGAAAATGCATCATCCCGTACGCGAGGATTTATTAAGATATTTACAGAGCAATATTTCAAAGGAGAACGAGGCAGTATGAAAACCATTCGCGTAGTCGCAGCTGTAATCTGCGATTCCATAGAACACAAAACCAAGATATTTTCCACCGCAAGGGGCTACGGAGAATTCAAGGGCGGCTGGGAATTCCCTGGCGGGAAGATCGAAGCAGGCGAGACCCCGCAGCAGGCAGTTGTCAGGGAGATCCGTGAGGAACTGGATGCCACAGTCAGGGTCGGAGACTTGATAGATACCATAGAGTACGATTACCCGGCATTTCATTTATCCATGGATTGTTTCTGGTGTGAGGTCGCTTCGGGAGAGTTGAAGCTTCTCGAGGCAGAGGCCGCCAGGTGGCTGACGAAGGAGGAACTGGATTCCGTGCAGTGGCTTCCGGCGGATGTGACATTGATTGATAAGATCAGAAGTTGTATGGAGTAGATTATTGCAATGAAATGCCATACAAAGGGATAATATCTTTTAGGAGCGAAAAACATTATGGAAAAGGAGATAAAAAGAGACTATTATCTGGACCAGCTGATAAAGAGAAAAAATAACGGACTGATAAAAATAGTGACCGACATCAGGAGATGTGGAAAATCTTATCTGCTACGTACCATATTTAGGAACCATCTCATCGAAAGCGGAGTGGATGAGGGACATATTATTTCCTTTTAGATGAAGTGCATATGTATCCCTTAAGCTTTTCTGAATTTATGTCTGTGTATGATGGAAACCGATATGATACCAGCTTGGCACAGAGGAAAAATTAGCACAGGAAATCAGACCATTCCTTAAGATAAATGAGTCATTTAAAAAGATTGTCATTACTTCTGATACTCCAAAGCCATGTTATACAGATGAAGGGATTTTAATGATGAATGTGTATGATTTCTTATTAAACCCGGAGTTAATGGATTTATAGAAGATGACCGCCATTAGAGAACAAATTAAGCGTAATTTGTAAAATTGCAAAATTACGCCAATTTTATGTCAAATACTGGTAAGGTTTTTATTTTGCAACTTCTTACCGAAATCAAACCGAAGTTGCGGGAAGCCGAAATATGCAAAAAATGTTGACAGCGTCAGGGAGGTATTTGACAAAACACTGTGGGAGAAGTAGACTATGAGAAAACGATCTAAGCAAGCCCATAGCAGGGAAGCTTCGCTGACTCTCCAATTGACAGTAAGTTTATTCTATCCCATAAACAATTTTTTGTTTACGGATTCCGTAAAGCGTGGTAAAATTTAACTGATTTCATTATGCAGTATTATACGTTATATATGAATATATAGTTTTACTAAATAGATGGCATTTTATGAAATGAGTTCGTTTGCCTGTAGGGCGGATTGTGATAAGGTATTAGATACATGAATACGTTGATTGAAACAGGATTAATAACTGAACAGGAATGTGGTAATAATTTCTCTTATGTTTTGAATGAAAACTCTGTATTTTCGAATACAGATTATAAGATTCTTCAGGGCAATGATAATGGGCCATTTGTTAAGGCTATGAAAATTACGTTAAATGGAACCCCCCAAATGTTTTATTTGACTGCAGGTTTAAGAAGTTTCGGCGCAATGTTACCACAATTGAATGCGGATAGGTTTATTACGATTGCAGCTAATATTTTTCATAGCGTGTATGAAGTTAAAAATAACGGATTTCTCAAAATGAGAAATGTTGATGTAACCATGGAACACATATATATTGATCCTATGACCAATAAAGCATTATTAATATATTTGCCTTTGACCAAAGGCTTTTATGATGATGACACTGTTTTTGAAACAGAATTTCGAGCAGCATTTGCAAAAATTATTTTAGGTATTAGCACTCTTACATCGCCTAAAACAATGCAGTTGTTTTCTAATTTGCAAAATTCATCAATTCCAATCGAGCATGTATTCGACAATATCGTTTCATTAGCACCAGATGATATTGGCGAAGGAGACAATGATTCGATTGAACAGAGAAAAACTTCTTTACGGCTTATTTCAATGAATGCGCCAGAAAAGATAGTTCTTAATGTTGAAGATTTGCCATATACGATAGGAAGAAGTGCAGAGCATGCTGATGGTGTAATTAAAGATAATAGGATGATAGGACGTACTCATTGTAAAGTGACAGAAACAAAGGAAGGCTATTTTTTGGAAGATTTAGACTCGGCAAATGGAACAAGCATTAATCGTGTAAGATTATTGCCGGGCTTGCAAAAAAAGATTGAAAATGAGGATATTATCAGAATAGCAAATTTTGATTTTAAAGTTCTGATCGATTAGATGGAGATGGACTTATGGGAAAGCCACGCGTGGTCATTGTAGACGAGGATTATAGTTATATTATTCCGTTACAACTTAAGTTTATAGAGGATATGTTTGGACAAATTGAGCTGGAGGTAATTACTGATCAAGATTATTTCCGAAAGTTTATCTCAATTCCTCAGACGATAGATATCCTTGTTGTATCAGAAAGTTTATATACAGAACAATTGATAAAACAAGATATTAGATGTGGATTTGTAATGAGAGAGTCTTTAGATGAACCGAAAACTATTTCTCGTTTCACATCAATATATAAATATACCAATATTAAAGAAATTTTTTCGGTAATTCTAGGAAAGACGAATGGGTTAGCTTCATCAAATAATAAGGCTCAGGAAGAACCGAAATTAATTGTGGTTACATCCGCGGTGGGTGGTGTTGGGAAAACAACTGTTGCCATGGGTATTGCAGCAACGCTTTCTAAACACTTAAAAAAAGTTTTGTATATTAATGTTGATTATTTGCAAAATTTTCAAACGTATTTAACCAATAATCTTCCAATTAGTGACAATGAATTATATATGAAACTAATTGGTCAAGAAGAAAATAGTTTTACACTCATAAGACACCTGATAAGGAGAGAGGAGTTTGACTACCTTCCGCCATTTAAAGGTGCGTTGTTAAGCTTAGGAATTAGACATTCGATAGGTGTTGATATTGCCGAACAGGCATTACTTTCAAAAGACTATGACTATGTGGTTGTGGATGCAGATAGTACATTTGATGTTGAAAAAATGGAATTGCTAACAAAGTCAGACAAAACAGTATTTGTTGTTACTCAGACGGATGCATCGGTTCGTGCGATGAGTCGTTTTTTGGACAACATTAGTATTAAAGATAAAGAAAAAACAATGTTTGTATGCAATCAATTTGATCAGACGAGAAGAAATGCTCTGGTATCAAACGATGATGATATCGGATTTTGGATTAATGAATACATAGGCTATATGGATGACTATTGGGAACAGAGAAATGACAAATTTTCATCCAATTCCAATATACAAAAAATTGCAATGACTATTATGTAAAGGGGTTTGTATGGAAACAGCAGTTGTAGAATTCCGAAATGAAGATACTGGGCATAGTGCAGAGATAGAAATCCCGTTATCTATAACAGCAAATGACTTGTTGAATGCATTAAACGAGGCATTCAACCTGGGCGTAGAAATGGGAAATACGAAAGAACGCTATTTGGGCGCCGAGAATCCGATAGCGTTTTTGAGGGGAAATAAGAAATTAAGTGATTTTGGATTGAGAAATGGTTCAATAATTATTTTTAAAAGGAGTAAGGAATGATCTGCCCGTATAAGATAACAATATCTAATCAAAACCTATATAGAGAGTTTGAAATTAGTAAAAATACGGAAAGGGTCTGTTTGGGAACCACCGCATCTTGTGAATTTCGCTTGAATAAAGATGACTTCTTTTGCACAATCGAATTATTATTTGAACTTCATGAAAATGAATGGCGAGTTATTTGCAATGATGAGGTTTATCTTAGCGTAGGCGATGCGAGAAAAATAGGCTTTGCAAAATTGAACCATGGAGATTCGTTTTCTGTAAAATATGCATCTTCTGGCAGTGATGTGTTTGAAATGAAATTTGAGGTTGATTTCGAAGCTCAAATTCCTAAATTTGATTGTTTTGTTGAACTCTCAAACGTGAGCAGAATAACGATAGGCGACACAGAAAAGAATGATTTGGTTTTAAAAGGCTCTTATTGCAATAATACTGGTATTGCTCTTGCTAGATGTAAGAATGGATTTCGTATTGAAGAGAGTAAAAGCACATACGGGGTTAATATTAATGGCATAAGAGTTTCTTCAAATGAAGTGATAGGTGAGTGTGATTTTTTATCTGTATCGGATGTGTTTTTGTATTTCAAAGATGACAAGTTATTCTTTGATGGAAATAAAGTAGCTTCGTCTTGTTTTCAAATAAGAGAGTGTGAGGGCTCTGGTGTATTCGACTATCCGGTTTTTGTCCGAAATACGCGAAGGAAGATCAAAGTTGATACAACATCAATTAAGATTTTGGATCCGGGTAAAAAACCCTCAAAACCGGAAATGAACCTACTCACTTCGTTATTTCCAACGATTATAATGTTTATTATGGTGATTATTTTTCGAGGAATAATGAACTCAAACATGGGAACGTATGTTATCTTTAGCATTTGTTCTATGGGTATTGGTGTATTCACTTCAATCGTAAATGTTGTTCAGGGACAAAAGAAGTACAAGAACGACATAAAACAAAGAGAAGAGGTTTATAAAGACTACATTTCACGCAAAGAAAAAGAGGTGTGGAATGCAAGAGAGAGTGAAATAGAAGCTTTAACAGAAATCTATTATAGTCCAGCGTGTGGCATTGAAAAAACAATAAGTTTTGATTCTGATATTTTCGATAGGATTCCATCTGATGACGATTTTATGGATGTATGTTTGGGGGTTGGCAAACGGATTTCGAAAAGACCATTAGAATATAAGTCACAAGAACAATTGGAAATCGGAGATGAATTAACCGAACTTCCAGCGCAGTTGGAGGAAAAATACAGATATATTGACAACGCGCCAATTACGATGCCATTAAAAAATGTTGGCGCAGTAGGTATTGCTGGAGATGCGGAGTCTAGATATCAATTATTTAAGAATATTGTTGCAGATTTGTGCTGTAGGCAGTTTCACACAGAAATAGAAATGAGTTTGCTGTTAGGGGACGAAGCTGACAAATATGCATGGATTAAGCAGTTGCCGCAACTTCAGCGGGCAGATGGTTCGAGAAGTATAGTTTTTGATGAAAATTCAAGAACTAATGTGTTTGAAAAGCTTTTCAAGGAACTGACTTATAGATGTGAGAATAAAGGTGAATATAAGCCGTTAGTTATTTTTGCTGTTGAAGACAATGAAATAGTAAATCATCCGTTGTCTAAATTTATTGAAATAGCAGTTGAGATACAGACAACGTTTATATTCTTTGAAGACAGTTTGGATTATATACCGCAACATTGTAGCTATATTATTGAACTTGAAGGTTCTAAAAATGGAAAATTATATAGGAGTTCAGATAGGACAAAAAGAGAATTGTTTACCTATGAGCATGTTGCGGATTCAAAAATGCAAATGCTTGTTCAAAAGTTGGCACCAATTTATAGTGTAGAAAAGAGCCTGGCAAGTACTTTAAGAAAAAATATTTCTTTATACGAGATGTTAGGTATATATCTTGCATCAGATATAGATCTTGCTAGAAACTGGGCTAGCTCGAATATATGTGACACTATGGCTGCACCACTTGGAATTAATTCTAAGAATGAGATTGTATATCTTGATCTCCATGAGAAAGCACATGGCCCGCATGGTTTGGTAGCCGGAACAACAGGATCTGGTAAAAGTGAAATCCTTCAAACATATATATTAAGTATGGCTACATTATATCATCCATATGAAGTTAGTTTTGTCATCATCGACTTTAAGGGTGGAGGAATGGTGAATCAGTTTTCAAATCTTCCACACCTTGTTGGTGCAATTACCAATATTGACGGAAAAGAGATTGATCGCTCTTTGAAATCGATTAGAGCTGAATTGATGAAACGACAGACATTGTTTGCCGAAGTGGGGGTCAATAATATTGAAAAATATATTAAGGCATATAAGAGTGGTTATGCGAAGACTGCTTTGCCACATCTAATTATCATTGTAGATGAGTTCGCAGAATTGAAGGCGGAACAACCAGAATTTATGAAAGAGTTGATAAGCGCTTCTCGTATCGGTCGAAGTTTGGGTGTTCATTTAATTTTAGCAACTCAAAAGCCGGCAGGTCAGGTAAGCGAACAGATTTGGAGTAACTCAAAATTCAAACTTTGCTTAAAGGTACAGGATCAGCAAGATAGTAAAGAAGTTATTAAATCACCGCTTGCGGCCGAAATCAAAGAGCCTGGTAGAGCATATCTGCAAGTTGGTAATAATGAAATATTTGAATTGTTCCAGTCAGCATATAGTGGCGGAAGAGCAATACGAGAGGAAAAACAGGATAAGCAACCGATAACGATCTTTGAATATTCAATGGGTGGAAGGAACTCTGTTCTTTATCAGCAGAAGTTCAGCACAGCAAAGAAGGAAACTGAGACAGAGTTAGAGGCTATAGTTAATCATATTGCAGATTATTGTAACACTAATAGAATAGAACGTCTGGATCCTATTTGCATGCCTTCGTTGGCAGATGAAATTGATTATCCAGAACACTTTCAAAGTAATTTATTACACTTTAATATCCCCGTTGGTATATATGATGATCCTGAAAACCAACGTCAGGCAGAATATAGATTGGATTTGGGAAATGAGAATGTTTTAGCTATTGGTTCAGTTCAAACAGGAAAAACAAACTTTATTCAATTAATATTAAGGGCTATTGGACAGCAGTTTGATTCAGAAGATGTGAATGTTTATATCGTGGATTTTGCTTCCATGACATTAAAAATGTTTGAGAAGATGAAGCATGTCGGTGGGGTGGTAATTCCTGGAGAAGATGAAAAACTGAAGAATTTATTTAAATTGCTTAAAAATTCGGTTCAAGAAAGAAAGGAAAAATTGTTAGCGGTTGGAGTAAGTTCATTTGGCGCTTATGTGGAAGCCGGTTATTCAGACTATCCAAGAATTATTGTGATGATGGATAATTTTGCTGTTTTTAAAGAATTGTATGAAGAAACATACGAGGCAGACTTCCAGTTCTTGACAAGAGAAGGTCCAACTTATGGTATCTGTTTTATTGTAACAAACGGCAAAACTGCAGGCTTTGGTTATAAATATATGTCCAATTTTGGGACTAGGATAGCGTTTAATTGTAACGAAAGTACAGAGTATGGAAATCTGTTTGATAGATGCCGAACAGAGCCAAAGGATACACCAGGACGTATTCTCTTTAAAAAGCAGAATGCAATATATGAATGCCAGACATATCTTGCTTTTGAGGGACGCAAAGAAGTGGAACGTGCAGCGGCAATGCATGAGTTTATCGATATAACGAATCTCAATTGCACAGGAAAGCCAGCAAGATTGATCCCATCAGTTCCGGATGTATTAACTTTAGGTTACTTAGAAGAGAATTATCGTATTCCTCATAGAAAATATGTATACTCAATGGCGTTGGATTATTCGACTGTAGATGTAGTAAATGTTGATGCCAATAGCTTGGGAGAAATATGTATTGTTGGACGAGATTCAACAAAGAGAGAAAAGGTTTTGACGAGCATCTTAAGTGCAATGTCATATTGGTTTCTTGATGATCCAATTCAGCTGTTTATTTTAGATTCCTTTGCAAGACCATTTAAACATTGGGCAGATCATCCTTACACTGATAAATACACTGTGGATTGCGATTCTTTAGTGGAAGCATTTACAAATTGCAAAGAAGAATTAGAGCAACGTCAGCAGTGGCTCAAGAACGAAGAGATGGACCGACTTGAAAATGCTCCATTATTGCTTTTTGTGATTAATAATGAGATGGCCGTAGAAGCCATTTCTAATTCCAAAGAGATGACGAACATATATCAGGATATTGTCAAACTTGGTAAAGCATTAAAAGTCTTGTTTGTATTTTCTGCAATAGATGATGTGACAGCTGGTTATACTGCTCCGACATTTCTAAAGAAATTGAGAGATAATCGAAAAGCATTTATTGTAAGTAAGTTACCAGAAGTGAAGTTATATGATATTCCGATTAGCACTAGTAGAAACTTCAAGGCATATCAGCCGGGAGATGTTTATTATTTAGATGGGAACGATATAACAAGATTGAAGTTGATTGAGGAAGTTGAGGTGAATTAAAGAATGTCGGCAGGTGATTTTATTTTAAACACCGAATCAATGGACGAGGCAGCAAAAAGCTGCCAAGAATTGGGCGATAAGATGAAGGCATTGAAGGATGATCTGATTTCAGCGGAAACCTCTTTACTGAACTGCTGGTCTGGAAAAGGAAGAAATGCGTTCGAAAAACAATTCCGATTGCTTAAAAATCAATTGGGAGATATTACTGACACTTTAATGGAGACAGCTGAAAAAATATTAACTGCAGAACAGAGTTATATTCAAGCAGATACAGATGCTGCAAAGCAGCTGGATGGGGTAACAAATGGAGAAATCAGTTCTGCGGATGACTATGTAGAAAATGCAATAAAGAAATAAACAGAAACGAGAGGAGGTATCACTCTTGGCAACAATTGCGGAATTAAAAGAAAGACTAGCTGGTTTGCAGATCCAAAAGTCTACATTGGAAGCGCGTCTTGAAAATCTTAAAACCGTGCGATCTAATATCCTGAATTTATCTGATGAGGTATCAGATGTGAATTTATATTACAATAATGCCAAATCAGCACTTCGCACTGGCTTAAAAGGAGCCAACACATCATTGGCTGATGGATATGACGTTTTTAAACAATCAGATCCACTCGACGATGAAAAAATGAGTGGTGCTGTGGAAGACATTGATAGCGAAATATCTAGATGTCAGACGGAATTAGATTCATGTATTAGTGACATTGATTCAACAAACACTGCTATTGCTGATGCTGAGGAAGCAGAAAGGAAAGCAGCAAAGGAAGCAGAAAAGGCGGCTCAGCAACAAAGTAATCAGAATGGGGAGGGTGTGTAATGGGAACAATAAGTATTACTTACTCAAGTTTACACAATGCTGTTGCACAAACAAATAGTTTGTCAAATGCATTATCAACATATCAAAGTCAGATTTCTTTGACGGTGGACTCAAAATTGAGTGCATTAGCATCAACAGGAGATACAAATGATTATGTGAGTGCAGCGGAAAAAAAAGTAAGCCAAAAAATGACAATTATGGCGAATGAGTCTGCAAAAGCTGCTACATTTAAAAAGAACTTAGATGATTTTGTTACTCTTGCAGAAGAGGCAGACAAAAATACGGCGAACAACATCCAAACATTAGGTGATGCAGTAGTGGGAAAGAGAACCATATGGCAGAAAGCGGGTGATTGGATTTATAACACATTTTGTGTGGAATTGGTGAACAAGGTGCCAGTTGTTAGTGCTATTGCCAATGTAATCAAGGGTGCTTGGCGAAAAGCGAGCAGTGTAATGGAGGACATTCATACCTGGTTTAAGTATAAGGACGGAAAATATGTATGGAATGCCATTAAGATTGTTGTTGGAGTTGTTGCAGCGATTGCAGCAGCTGTAGTTGCCGTGGCTGCAATCATTGGTGGAGGAACAGTACTGGCAATATGTGCCGCTGTAGCAGCAGTTATTCTAGCGGTTATTGCTGTTGTGAATGGCGCAATTGGAATAGCCAATAATATAAAAGCAAAAAAACAATATGATGAAGGTAAATTAGGACAATCTAGATATTATGGTAGTATCGAAGGATTCTCGGACATGGTAAATAAGTATGATATGGGAGATGAAGGCGCCAATAAGAGGTGGAAATTTGCCAGTAATACTATAAAAGATATCCAGTTAGTGTGTCAGATTGTTGTAGCTATTGAAGGTGTTGCGAACATTGGAGCAGTGAAGAACCCGGAAACAGGAAAAATTACTGGATATAGTTGGAATGAAGCAAAGAATAATATTAAGAAAATCTTAGGATTTAAAAGACAGCGTTATAGTATTGATCCAAATACGGGAAAAGCCATTCCGTATAACGGTGAAAAAAGCGGTTATAAGGTTGGTGATAGATGGAGTTTTAAGAATCTATTCGCGTCTCGACAGGATGGAACTGGAAAACAATATTTCAGAAAATATTTTGGCTTTGGTACGACAGATTCTGCTTTTTATAATAGTAATGTTATTAAAGGTATGGCCCAAAATCCTTCTAACACAACACAAACAGTAAATATGTTATTTGGTCAGTTAAAGCCCTGGCAGAAAGTTGCAAAGACTGTTTTGGATGTTAATGGTGTTGCCTATAAAAATATTATACGCGTGGAAAAGTTTGGAAAAATGATGTCAGGAGTACAGACAGTATTCGATAATCAGCAATCTACATGGGATCGAGTTAAAGGTGGCATAAGTGCAATCAATTCATTTAACTATAATATGAATTTCATAAAGGCATTTGGAGATCTTGGGAAAGCAACTGATTGTGTAGATAAGGGTATTAAGGCTGGAGACACTGTATGGTTTCAGTTTTCGAATTAGGGATAGCGATGGAAAAATTATTTAGTGTTAATGAATTAAAAAAGACAAAAGCGCAAAAGAAATATATTAAAACAAGTAAAGGTGCAATGATAACTTCTATAGGAATGGCAGTAACATTTTTTGCTTTTACAATTGCCTTTTCTGTCTATAGTTTTGGAATGAAGAATACATTTCTTGTTCAAAATGTTACAGCATCTGATTATGGTGAAAAGAATTTATTGGTTATTTGGTCTGTATTAATAGCAGTAGATATCATTATTCTGTTTTTATGGGTTATTCAAAAAATGGTAGTATTCATAATTTACGGAAAATATATTGGACAAAGGATAAATGAAAGCCTGACTATTTCCACAGATGCCATTGAGTATGGATACCAAAATTTGGTGGGATCAACTGCAAGCGACAGAGTGATTGTGAGAGTGCCGGTTGATAGCATCAGACGGATAAAAATAGATAAAAAAATTGACAGAATAGAGATATGTGGTTTGGTAAGCTCTAAATATTATGAAAACTACGCACAAAAAAAGACACGGGCTCCGAAAAATAATTATAAAGAAGGATCACTTGTGCTTTTCGATTACTTTGAACCTGGGTTAATAGAATTCTTTAAAGAGAATTATGCAGAGAAAGTGGAGGCGAAATAATGGAGATTAATGAAATGGCAATAGATTATCTTCAACAAGCTATAACATTAATGCAGAAAGAAGCTTATGAAGAGGCTATTACATATACTGAGAAAGCAATAAGTGTTGATAAACGCTATAAAGATGCTTATGTAGTTAAAGCAGATGCGCTTGTTAACCAAGAAAGGTATGAAGACGCATTAAAAGTATATAACCAAGCGACGCTCATTGAACCCAGTGACGGAGAGTTGTATTTCAACATCGGTAATTTATATATTTTGTTAGACGATGTGGTTAAATGTATTAAGAATTATAATAAAGCAGATCAGCTAGGATTTAGATATTATGGTTTATATAAGAATCTAGCAGATATTTATAGACAGATTGAAAAATCAGATTTGGCTTTGGTGAATTATAATAAGGCGATTTCAGTAGAACCATTGCGAGCAGATATTCGTCTTGAAAAAGCAGGATATCAGATATTACTCGGAAAATTCACAGAGGCGTTAGAAACGTTGGAAGAGTTACAGACGTTAGAGCCGGATTTGTATGATGCTATTGTTATGCGTGCGGAGATTTATAGCGGATTGAAACAGTATGATAAAGCAATTGATGTATTGAATGATGCTATAAAGCAATACCCTGACGATGCTGCGTTGTGTGTGGAAAAGGCCAAAATTTTGGTAAATAGTGGAAAAATTGATGAAGCTTATTCTGAGCTACAAATCATTAAGAAAATGGATAACTTTGATCAGGTTTTTAGAGGCGCTTTTCTTGTCGAAGCACAGATTCTCGCTAGCCGTGGGGATTTAAAACAGACACTTGGAGTTTTGGAAAAAATTATTGAAAAACAAGAGGAATACGATGAGGAGGTTCAGTACCTTATTTTGAACAGTAGTTTTGCACTTGAACAATATGAAAAAGCATATGATACCGCAAGAGTATTAGCAGAAAGAGAGAATGAAAATGTGTATACAATGAGTGCAAAATTTTATATTCCTCAAATCATGCAGAAAACAGGAAGAGCAGCAGAAGCACGTAATGAATACAGAAAACTCTCTTCTTATTTTAGAAAAGTTACGGTAAACAATCCTCACTTTTATGAAGTATATATTTATAGATTACTTTGCCATAAAGAACTGGGAGAGTTTGAAAAGGCTTTAGAACTCGCAGATTATATAGAACATTTAAATCCGTCTAGTTCAGATGCGTTTGCAATGAGATATACAATCTATAAAGATATGAAAGATGACAAAAAGGCTGATGAAATGAAAAAAATTGTTGCTAAGCTTAATCCAGGATTGGAATTATAAGGAGTGCATCTATGGCAGATTTGAAATTTGATGTTGATGAGATAAAGAAAATGAAGACACAGTGTGATAATTTGATCGATGGTCCTGATGGTTTGACAACATTAACGACAACGTTAAATCAAAGGCTTGAACAGTTAAAAAAGGATTGGAACACCCCTGCAGGCGATAAATTTTTTCAGGATCTGGAAGACGATTGGAGTGATCAAGTGTCGCAGTATACAAAAATAGTTGGAGCTGTGGCGGATCTACTGCAAGAAGCGATTACACAGTATGAACCGGTTAAAGAAGCAGCAGAGAATCTTACAATTTAATCAGGTTATTAACTCTTTGGAGATTAATAATATAAACTTTTTTATTCAGAAAGGAGAAACAAATTATGGCAAATGTGTATCTTGATCGAGAGGGAGCAGATGGATGTGTATCTAACATCAATACTCAGATTGAAGCATTGATTACAGCGGCAACTGCAATTTCTACTGAGATGGTAAATCTTCAGGAGTATTGGCAGGGTGCGTCCGCAGACAAAGCGCAGACTACATATGATACAGAGTATAAGTCAATGATCGAAAAGGATATCCCTACAGCAGTTGATGAATTCAAGCAGTTCATCGATGGTTGTGTTCAGGCTATCTACGATACAGACCAGCAATTATCTGGTAACTAATTGAGAATTGCCTTTGTTGTTATTTAATGTTTAGGCAGCCGACTTTACGTCAAAGTCGGCTGCGTTTTGAGGAGGATATATGGAATTTTTTTCAGTAACCGAAGTGGTTAACAGAAGATATAGTAAATTTTTAAAGATACTGTTAGGGATAATCTGCTTTTTAGACGTTTTTGTCATCGTGGTTGAACTTGTAACGGCTGGGGGAATTGAGCTGACCTTCATAGTTCCGCTTATTATTTTGATCCCGGCATTCATAAAAATGGGACCTAAAAAATACACAACGGACGTTCTGTGTAATTTATCTGTAAATTCTGACAGCGTTAGACTCGTTATGTCAAATGTATTGATTGACAAGCATGAAGTGTTAAGCCGCGGCTACGTTTTAGATAAAGAATCGCTTTCAGTTTTTTCAAATAGCGAACACGGAAAAATATTTTTGGTTGGAAATGGTAGAGTTGAATTCCTTGATCAGACAGGAAACATCGTTTACCAGCAAGAATTTGAGAAAGAAACGATTGAACTTATACTGAAAAAGACTTCCTTTGAGGAGATGGAGAATCTTCTAAAAGATTTTATGAAAAAACCGAATTAAAAGAAGGATGTATCTATTGAAATGAATAAGATACGAACGCTGATTCAATTGTCTCGTAATGATATAAAAGCAAAATATGCAAATTCTCTATTGGAAATTGTTTGGGCCTTTGCGATGCCTTTAGCAACCATACTTGTATTTTGTTGTGTCTTTCAGTTGGGATTTAAAAATCTTCCAGTTGGAGATGCTCCATATGTTTTATGGTTTTCCACGGCATATGTGCCGTGGATTTTTTTTGTGGATGTTACCACATATGGATGCAATTCCTTGGTGGAATATAGTTTTTTGGTAAAGAAGATTAAATTTAATACACAGTATATTCCGGTTGTCAAAGTGATTTCTGCATTTTTTGTACACACATTCTTTGTTGTATTTTTATTTGTGATGTATTTCTTCTATGGATATAGGTTTGAATTATATAATTTGCAGGTGATTTATTATTCATTTGCAATTTGTGCGTTGGGTTTAGGGTTAGTATGGTTGTTATCTGCTATAAATGTTTTTTTTAAAGACTTGAATTCTTTATATAATGTAATCATACAAATCGGCTTTTGGGTAACGCCAATTCTCTGGGATGAGGGAGCAATGGTTAACGACAGTGTGAGAAAAGTATTAAGTGTGAATCCAATGCATTATATCGTTAATGGATATAGAGATAGCATGTTGTTTCATAGATGGTTTTGGGAAAACCCATATGAAACAGCTAGGTTTTGGACAATTACTATTGTTTTTTGGGTTATTGGAAGAATGGTTTTTAAGAAACTCAGTCCTTTTTTTGCCGATGAGGTGTAAGATTGAAAATGAAAAGTATAGGTTATCCATAAATCTGCGAGTATAATAAGTAAGCCATTTTCCGGTGGCTGCTTTAAAAATTGAATATTAGAAATGTTAAGGTTATGTAGTTGCTGACTTAATTTTATAACCTTGATTTCGGACGACCATAAGGGCTTGCTCTACAGTAATCCCGCGATCAACCGGAGGAAGATCGGATTTCCGATAAAGTTCTGCGTTATAGTTCTCACGTTCTTCAACATGTGGTATAATGCAGTAAGAAGCATTCTTGCTATCGCAATGATTACTTTCTTATGACCGTGACGCTTCTTGAGACGGAGATAACGGTTACGCATTTCGGAATACTTTTTGCTGGTAACAACAGCATTGGCGTACTGAATCATGCTAGTACTGATTTTGGAGATGATTCTGAAGGTAGTGAATTCGTGGCAGATACCGGGAACGTTTTGAAGAATGGCAAGTTCCTGTTGATAGGGAGCGGCGAGCGCAAGAAGGAGTTCTTCGAGCTCTGCTTTCCGGGATTCAACATTTTCATAATGATCTTTGATGATCTTGAGATTGCTGTCTTGCGCAGGAGTAATCTTTATCATTGGCAGATGCGATATAGGCGACTACAAAAGGTTTTTGTACATAATATCACAGCAGATTTTGTACACGATTTTTAAAGGCATAGGGACTTCTTCCTGAACCGCAAGGTTCATAGAATTATAGGGAGGAACGGCATTGACTGAACGCCTAAGCCATAAATGAGAATATATAAACAAAGATAAAATTACGTGCTCAGAGTCACACTTATGTGTGTTTGAAAAGGCCGGCTACACATATAACTATGCGGTCATCCGGCAAGCCGGACAGCCCAATCACCTCCCCACGATTTGTGGTATACCGAGATCTCTATAAGAAGAATAGAATTATAGAAGAAAAGAAAGCTTGGGCAAACATTTTCATAACGTTTTGTGCCTAAGCGAAAGGAATATAACTATGAAACTTGCTATTGAGGTATCTGGTATTAAAAAACGATATTCTTTATATATGAAGAAAAGCGACAAAATTAGAGAGGCCTTTTCAATCACTGGAAGAAAATATCATAAGGATTTCGAGGCCTTAAAGGGAATTTCTTTTTCAATAACGGAAGGTGAATGCGTTGGTATCATTGGCTTAAATGGATCAGGAAAATCTACACTTTTAAAAATTTTAACAGGTGTTATTCAACCAACAGAAGGAAGCGTAGAGACACGAGGAAAAACTGCAGCACTATTAGAACTTGGAGCCGGGTTTAACCCGGAATACACAGGATTAGAGAATATATATTTAAATACTTTGCTGATGGGAATGACCAGAAGAGAAACAGATGAGAAATTAGAAGAAATTCTCGAATTTGCAGATATCGGTGATTTTATCAATCAACCTGTAAAAATTTACTCATCTGGAATGTTTGTTAGGTTAGCTTTTTCGATAGCTATCACGGTTGAGCCTGACATTTTGATTATTGATGAGGCACTAAGTGTTGGTGACGTGTTCTTTCAGCAAAAATGTTATAACCGTATTCGTGAACTTTCGCAGAAAGCAACGGTGCTTATTGTATCGCATGATTTGAATTCAATTACGAAGTTTTGTAAGAGATTACTTGTAATGAATAATGGCGTGTTGATATTTGATGGTAATGCCAAAGATGCAGTTACAGAGTATTACAAAGTGAAGCAGGGAAGCATTCTCAGTAAAGAAGCAAAAAAACAGGTGGAGGATACCTACACTCGTATTGCCAAAGATCAATTCATAATACCATCCAAGGATCAATATTCTGGGAAAATGGATGCAATTATCTACAGTTTCTATTATCAGATTGATGAAACTCCTTTTGGTGAGTATTGTGAATTTGGAAAAACATTTTATATAAAGATGGCAATAAGGTGTTCGAGGAGAATTGATTCGGTAATAATTGGGTATCAAGTGCGAGACAAATATGGAAATGAAATATTTGGAGAAACTTCATTAACATCAGGAAATGATGATGTTACATTTGAAAAAGGAGAAAACATCGTTTCGTTTCAGTTTATTTGGCCTGAGGTTAGGGAAGGTGATTATTTTATTACATTAGGACTTGGAGAAGGTTACGAAGTTTTGAATCAGGTTGAACAATGCTGGATTAACCAGGCAATTCATGTTGTTAATACAACGCATAATAAGCTTATCTATGGTGTTTTTAATAATACCATGGAGAATTTTAGAGTAGATAAGGTTGATCAGAAAAATGGGTAATAAATTGTGGATGTACCATACACCGGATTTTGAAAGTGACAAATTAAATTTTGAAATGATGAAATACTCACCTTGGTCTGGACATCGACGATTTGTATATGACTTAGTAGCAAACATTAGACCGGAATGTATTGTAGAACTTGGTAGTTATTATGGTTGTTCTGCCTTTACTTTCCTTCAAGCAATAAAAGATTTTGATATGAAATCGTACTTTTATGCAATTGATACGTGGGAAGGCGATAGTTTCACAAAGAATGACTATAGGGAAAATATTTACGACAGCTACAAAAATATACAAGAAAAGCTTTTCGCTAATCAAAATGCCATCATGAAGAAAAAGACGTTTGACCAGGCTTGTGGTGATTTTGAAAAGGAGTCAATCGACTTATTGCATATCGATGGGTCTCATACATATGAAGATTGTCGTCATGATTTTGAAACTTGGTTCTCAAAAGTTTCGAAGGATGGAATAATTCTATTTCATGATGTTAGTGACGATAGATTAGATGGAGAACTTTTGGGATCTCATTTATTTTGGAAAGAAATAAAAGAACATTATTCATCTACATTAGAATTTTCATATAGTTTTGGTCTTGGCGTTTTGTTTCTTGATGAAAACAAATATCAACAAGTTCAAACAGCAATTAGTTTCGAATATTACCAACAGCTAGAAAATCAAGCAGCTGTATCATATAAAGACATAATTAGAAAACAATATTTTGAGCTACGAGATGCTAGAAAGTATATTGATTTTTTGAAAAAGCAACTATCGATATCACAGTCACATCTACATGGGTATGAAAGAACTCATAAACAAAAAGATGTTTATATTCAAGAACTAGAATTATCAAACCAAAGATTGACAAGCTTGTGCCAAGATAATCAAGCAGAAATTAGTCGGATTAATGCAGAATACGAAAAAAATATCGCTGCATATCGTCACGATAATGAAGCAAAAGATAAATTTATAAATGAGTTATTAGAGACTATCCAAGAATATAAAGTCACGGTTACTGCAAAAGATAGCTATATTCAGGAATTGGAAAAGGCTATAAGCAATTTCAAAAATACTATTTTAGGAAAAGATCAGTATATTGAAAAACTGAGCAAGGAGGTCACTCAATTAAATCATACAATCTCCAAATTGATGGAAGATATAGTCAGAGTTAATGATGAACGCAATGATGCGGTTAGGGCTTACAAAACGACTATTGAAAATAAGGATGGATATATTGATGAATTGGCAAAAGATATAGCAACATTAAATGCTTTAATCCGCGAAAAAGAAACCTATGAGCATAAATTGACTTCTGATGTTCAAAAATATGAAGAGACTATGTCTGAAAAAGAAAGATATATTGAAGAGTTGCTTGATACGATAAGAAAATATGATGCTACCGTTGATGGTAAAGAAGCCTATATTCAGGAATTGTTACAAAAACTTAAAGCAATTAAAGAAAAGGAAGTGAAGCATAGTAGCGAAAATGCTCTTTTAGAGAAACAGTATAAGGAACAAGAACAACTTCTTGAAGAAATTAAAATGGAAAGTCATGATAGACAGTTACGTGTGCTTGAGTTGCAGTCCGAACTCAAGAAACATATACTTTCGCTATGTGAAGATCAGGATAGAATTATGAGTCTGCAACAAGAGGTTACGATTCTTGCAAAACAATTAGCTGATATACGAGGGCATGTTAAGAAATTGCCTTTTGGTGAACGCATACTAAATAGAATGGAGACGAAGTAAGTTGAGTGTTGGTAAGCCAACTGTATCGATTGTAGTTCCTGTATACGGAACAGAACGGTATTTAGAGAGATGTTTAAACAGTATATTAAGACAAAGCTATAGAAACCTGGAAATCATTGTAGTAAACGATGGTTCACAAGGCAATGTGGAAGAGATCATGTCCGGTTATTTAGAAGATGTAAGAATTGTTTTTATAAATAACAAAGAAAATAGAGGATTGCTACGGGCAAGAGTATGTGGCGCTCGGAGAGCAACTGGGGATTATATAGCATTTGTTGACAGTGATGACTATGTTTCTTTTGATTTTTACAGATCATTAGTTGAAAAAGCTAATGAAACTGATGCTGATATTGTTATTGGGAAAACGGTTTGGGAAAAGTCTGGGAAAAAATTTATTTATAATTATCATGAATCTGCATTAAGTTTTGAACAAATTGTTGGAGATCAGATAAAAGAGATTTTTTTTGGGCAGGAATATCAGTGTTATTCTTGGCATACCATTTGGAATAAGTTATACAAAAAGGCGTTATGGGATATTTGTGAAAGAGAATTTAATGATGTGAATGAGCATATCGTTATGACCGAAGATATATTTTTCTCTTCATTATTGTTTTTTAACGCAAAAAAAGTTTCTAGAGTTAATCATGATGCATATTTTTATTGCGTAAATGAAATTGCAGCAACAAACTCATATAGAATAACATATGAAAGATTTTTGAAGAACATTAAGGATATTAGATCTGTTTTTTCACACGTCGAAAGATATCTGAAGGATAATGCAGCAGATCCCAATGTAATGAGGGGATTTCAAAATGGACGTTTGCATTATGCGCGTATGTGGAAGAATTTAGCAGTACATAGTTTTTGCGATGATTTGCTAGCAAGAACTTTAGAGGCAGTGGAACAATTGGCTGAAATAGATGATGAACCAATTGAACATGAGTATTTTTTCGAAAGCGTTCAAACATCTTGGAATGGCAAACTTGAATATATAAAGGAACAAATTAGGGACAGTAAAGCGAAATGGGTCAGCTTTGATATTTTTGATACTTTGATAAAAAGACCGTTTTATGATCCGAAGGATATGTTTTTACTCTTAGATATGCCATTTTCAGATCTAATGCAGAATAATATTTCCTTTTCGAAAATCCGTATTGAGGCGGAAGATTTGGCCAGAAAATGGTACGGAAACAAAATGGCAGTTGAAGATATAACACTAGATGAAATCTACGAGTATATTATTCAGCATTATGAAATTCCAAGGCATATAGCTCATGAAATCAAAAGAGTAGAGCTGAATAATGAATTGCTTTTTTGTGAGGCGAGAGAGTCAGGAAAGGAATTATTGCAGCTAGCTAATGCTCTTGGAAAGCATGTTGTCCTCATTACGGATATGTATTTGGATCATGAATTTATCGAGAAACTACTTATCAAATGTAATATTTCTGGATATGAACGGATATACGTATCTTGTGAAGAACGATGCCTAAAATATAATGGAAGATTATTCCAAAAAGTGTTATCTAATAAAAAGATTAGATCTGAAGACATTCTTCATATTGGAGATAGTTGGAAGAGTGATATTGAAGGAAGTAAATTACTTGGAATTAAAAATTTTTTTTTCCCAAAGGCTTCTGAAGTATTTGAAAATCAAATTCAAGGATGCACGACCAATAGATGTTCAGTAATTGGAATGGACACATGTGGGGATTCTATAGATTATAGAAAATCATCTGATAATATAGGAATTCGTTGCATGAAGGCAATTGTTGCTAATTTTTATTTTGATAATCCCTATAGGACATTTCATCGTGATAGTGATTTTAATATTGACCCGTATTTTATGGGATTTTATTTATTAGGAATGCATTCTTTGGGATTGGTCAAATGGATTAACGAAAGGTTAGAACAAAAAAAATATAAACAATTAGTTTTTCTTGCCAGAGATGGATACTTACCGATGAAGGCTTACTCTATTTATACAAGACAAGGGGAGAACACGACTGTTGTTTCGTATGCTCAGGCGTCTAGAAAAGCATTGATGCCGTTTATAGTCAAGGATGTAGTTAATCTGTATCAACTTCCTATTGAATATAGAGCACATACACCCAAAACATTGGTTAGTTTATTGGACTTTTTAGGCCAAGAAAATGAACTTTTTTGGAAAGAGTTGAAACTCAATTCGGATGAAGCATTCCACTCCGTTGAAGATTATCATACATTTATCAATTGTTACATCAAGCATTGCTATGATGACGAAAAACATAAAAAATCGAAGGATTGTGTGCGTAAATACTATCAATCATTTGCTAATGATTGTGTGACATTTGATATGGGATACTCTGGAAGAATTCAAAGTGCCATATGTGCAGCAATAGGTCGTTCGGTAGATGCTTTATTTTTGCATGAAGATTATATGTCATCTGTGAGAACAAAAGTATATTCCGGTTTTTCTATCTCTGATTTTTATGATTATTATCCTTCTGTATCTGGCTTAATGAGAGAACATGTTTTTTCAGATCCAGAAGGAAGCTGCATAGGATTTGAAGAATATGATGGAAATGTTGAACCCGTATTTGAAAAGAACAGACACAATTTCCCTGACAGGGCAGTTGTAAATATGTTGCAAAATGGTGCGCTAAGTTTTATTACACGATTTACAGATTTGTTTGGGACAGAAGATTTCATTAATTCTTTTTCACCTATAGTAGCTTCTATTCCGTTTGAGGGCTTTTTGAGAAAACCTTCAAAGATAGATATGCATATTTTTTCAGCGTCATATTTTGAAGACATGGTATATGGTGCTAATGAAAAAATAAATATTGAGAAATTTGCAATGGATAATCTATCGATTTGGGGCTGGAACCCAAAAACATCCGAGAAAATAGAAACCGAGGAGCGTATATTAGCGGATGCTGTTCATACAGATGAAGAGAATACCAGAATTCTTAATATGATCAATACAAGCTCCCAGATTAAAAGAGCAATTGTATGGCTGCTGTTGGATAGGAAGTTTTTTAAAGAAAAAATGCGGGTTAATTATAATCGTTTATTAGGAAAAATTAGCAGTTAGGAAGGATAGAAAAATGGATTTTAAAAAAATATGCTACAGCTGCATGAAAGAAAAGGATCAAGCGGGGGGATATTGTCCTTATTGCGGATTTAAAAATGAGGACTATAAATATCCAAGTAATTACCTTCGCCCTTTGACCCCTCTTAATGGAAAGTATTTATTAGGAAGAGCACTTGGAGCAGGTGGTTTTGGAATTACCTATATTGCGTTAGATTTGCACTTACAGGTAGTGGTTGCAGTTAAAGAGTTGTACCTGAAGAAAATTTCTGCTCGTGAGGAGAGTAAAACAATCTCTGTAAATTCAAAAGATAAAACATTGTTTGAGGACAATAAAAAACGTTTCCTTCAGGAGGCACGTGTCCTTGCAATGTTTAATGAAAAAGACAATGAAGGCGTTGTTATGGTAAAGGATCATTTTGAGGAAAATAATACTGCCTACATTGTTATGGAATACCTGGATGGGCATACTTTAAAAGAATTAGTGAAAAAGAACAGATTGTCTTTTGAACAGGTTAGAAGTCTCTTTGAGCCTGTATGCCATGCGCTTACGAAAATCCATCAGTTTGGTGTAGTTCATCTAGATATCAGCCCAGATAATATTATGATAATGGATAACAATCGTGCTAAATTGCTTGACTTTGGTGGTGCTAGAACAATTGGGGCCAAAGATGAGCATGACATAATTGCCTTTAAACGTGGATATGCACCTCCTGAACAGTACATGGAGAATGGCCGATTGGGACAGTGGACCGATGTTTATGCAACAGCTGCTACCATGTATTATTGTTTGACAGGGGTAAAACCTATTGACTCTATGGAGAGAAAAGCAGGAGCAGAGCTTGAAAAACCTACGAAGTTGGGTGCGAAAATTTCTCCTGCAATAGAGACTGTTATTCTCAAAGCAATGGAAATTGATCCTTCTAAGAGATATCAAACCATGGAAGAGTTTTGGGATGCTCTGAATAATAAAAAGAAGAAATCAAAATCAGATTCTGGAGCAAGACAAACTTCAAACAGAGTCAAGAAAAATGGTGGAATGGCAGGAATAATTATTGGGGTAGTCGCTGCATTGATTGCAGCCGTGGTCGTTGTGGCAATGATGCGGCATAAGCCAAAACAAGAAAGCCCTGTTTTCCCGGATCAAAGTGGCTCAGTAGCTGTGGAAGAAACGGAAGAAGTCCATGTAGAAATTGGAGAAACGATGCCAATGACTCTCGGAACATATATATTCGAGAATGCCGCTGACAGAAATTATATTATGGGTATTGATAGTGGATTTGGTGATGATGGAACTCCATTGATTCTTAAAGCGTATGAAGATTCAAATAAAAATAGAGTAATCATTACAGATGAAGAAGAGGGCGATGGTTTTTATAATCTCAGAGCTGGACATACAAATAGTGTTATTGAGACATCAGAATCGACGGAGATTGGTGAAACACTTCGTCAGTTCGCTGATTTTTATGATGTAGGCACACAGAAGTGGGTGTTTATCTATTGTGGACATGATGACGAAAAGGATATGGATGAGGTAATTATTCAGAATGCAGCAGGATCTGTAATGGCGCCCAAAGATGGTAATGTTCAGGAAGGCAGCGAAATTGTACTAACTGAGTTAAACATGGAGGATGATTCTCAGAAATGGTATATTCGTTGGAGCGAATTGGATGAATCAGAGCAGCCAGTTATTGTATATAAAGAAGGCGATTTGGTTGAGTCTGTTTCTGGAGTATTTAACGTCGCATCAGCCTTAGATGGACAGACAAGTATGAGCATCAATCGAGATGAGACATATCATCCAGAACCTACAGTCGTTCTGTTTAAAGCTGAATGGTTAACAAACGATGATACAATTTTCCAGTTTGAGTTTGTTCCGACCGGATATGAATCTAGATACAAGATATTTCCAGTAGACCAGATGGATGGATCACATCAGTGTCTGGAGTATAATCCAGATACCTTGGAATTAGTAATGAGAGATGAGAGCGACAACGAAAATCAGCTTTTCCGTATTGTATACGTCAAATCAAACACATATCTTATTCAAACTTATAATGAATCAGTAGTTGGATTTGATTTTAATGATGCCGGGAATGCTGAAGGCGTTGCTGTTTTAGCAAGACCTTACGATTCTGTTGAAGATTCGAGGTTAGAAAGCTGGTTGCTTCAGATCCCTCATGCAAAAGAGGATTAAAGAATGATAGAACCCAATATTATTTTTTGCTCATTTAATCATATTTACGATGCGGCACTTCATGCGGAGTGCCCGTATTGTAAAAAAATTAAAGAGGATCAAGCAGCATTAAGCAAATCACTTGACGAAAATCCTGAAAATGGTGATGCTGTTATTGAAGAGGAATATGAAGATTCTACAGAATTGCTAGTAGATCAAGAAGTTTCTCAGGATATAGAAGAGGATGAAAGCACAGAATTACTTATTCGGGAAACAGATGAGGATGAGAGCACAGAATTGCTTATATCAGAATCAGATAAGAATGAAGTAACTGAATCAGTGAATAAATCTGGTCTACAAGATGGAATTTCAAAAACAAGCAATAAAAGTAGCAAGCCAGTATTAGGGTGGTTGGTATGTAATTCAGGAAGACAGATGGGACGCAGTTATGAAATTGTAGAAGGCAAAAACGTCATTTATATAGATGAAGATCACGTGGATATACTTTACGATGCTTCATCGATGAGAGGTGTTGTTGCAGAATTGACAGCAGATGTTTTAAAAAATGAATTTTATATATCCGCAAAGGATAGTGGAGAAGTGGTTATTAATGGTCAAGTTAGCAGAAATAGTATTATCAGAAATTATGATGCTTGCGAAATTAACTCTATAAAATTTGTATTTGTGGAATTGAAGACCGAATTTGTGAATTGGGGGAATTGATTTTGAAATTTGTACAATCATACTACACTGACATTGGTATTAAAAGAAAAACAAATCAAGATAGTCTAGCGTTATTAAAGGCTGATACTGATTATGGAGAAGTTTTACTTGCTGTTATGTGTGATGGAATGGGCGGTCATCAATCGGGAGAACTGGCTAGCAAAACGATTGTTAAAAAGTTTGAGAGCTGGTTCAAAGTAGAGTTCCCACCGATTTTGTACCACGGATTAACTTACGAAGTAATAAAAGCCAATTGGACTCGCTTGATTAAAGAATGCAATGCTGAGTTGGTGTGCTATGGAGAAAAGAATGGAATTGAGATGGGAAGTACAATAACAGCATTTCTCTTCGCACAAGAACAGTATTTTGTGGCTCATGTAGGTGATAGTCGAGGTTATGTGATAGGTGATCAAAACTATCTTCAAATTACACAAGACCATAGTTTGATAGCAGATGAAATACGTAAAGGGATACTGACTGAAGAGGAGGCAAAACTTGATAGGAGAAAAAATGTCCTCTTAGAATGTGTTGGAATCACGAAAACTATAAATATAGATTTTTACAAAGGTAATATTATGCCCCATGTGTCTTATTTGCTTTGCACAGATGGATTTTGGCATAAGGTTACTGATAAGGAATTTACACATTATCTTTCAGGATCACAGTTTAAAGATAATAAAATGCTAAGGATGCATTTGAACTATTTGGTTGAACAAATTAAAATGCGTGGTGAGAAAGATAACATATCAGTAATAGGGGTTGTTCCAATGTAAAGATAAAGGAGATGTATTGGTATGAATGATAAGTTTAATTATACATATATAGATGAAGAAGATGATACCACGGATGCAACAGAAAAAATGGTTGCTGCTGAAACCGGGGGAAAGTTTGAAATTATTCTGGACATTGTGAAAGTAAACACATCAGCAATGATAGGAGATTGATAACATGATTAGAATGAAATTGAAAATAATGCTTTTAGGCATGGGCATAATGATGAACCTGTTGCTTCCTATGACTGTTTATGCGAAAACATCGTCTGATTTACAAATATATGCGGATAATGATGAGATATACGTATTTCTTCCAACTATTAGTGAGGAAATTGTAACAGCTAAGGCTCAAATTGGTAATTTGTCCAATGCAGAAGTTGCGATTGAACCACTATTAGAAAACTACCAGATTCATACCACGATTTTATTTGATAATTCTTTGTCTATTACTGAAGCCAATCGAGAGAATATGCGAAGTGTAGCCAAGGGACTTATTCAAATGCACCAACCAGGAGAATTATTCTCTATATATACGATAGATAAAGAACTTCGAGGACTGTCTATCGATTCAGATTCATATGAAGAATTGGTAGATTTGATTAATGGAATCCAATATGTTAATCAAGACACTTATCTAAAGAATGTTTTGTATGATGCATTTAGTAATGCGAATGAACGAGAGGGGTTTTATCAGCGTTTTATCATTTTATCGGATGGTACGGATGATAATGCGGTTGGTTATACATATAACGATATAACTCGGATACTGGATGATAAGCATTATGCGGTATGTGCAGTAGGATCTAGATATGAGGATAAGTTAACTGATTTAGAGGAAATGTTTTCGATTGCACGTGCAGCGGGAACTCCGTATTTCTTGGTTGATAAAGATAGTGATGTAAACGAAATAGTAAGTGATATAAATCAAAGCATTCCACAGTATGTTGCGATTATTCATATTCCCAATACTGCAAAGAATGGAAGCTCTCAAAAAATTAAAATTAGCGTTAATACAGCAGAGGATGAGTACACATTTACTGCAACAGCTGAAATGCCGTTTCAAGAAATTGTTGAACCTTCAGAGAGTGAAGATGAAACAATACCAGAGGAGATGGAAACAGAAAACGATGTCAGGGAGACCGAAACTGTTGAGCCAGAGGTGAAAACGCATATGCCTATGGGAATGATTATGGGTGTAATTAGCGTGATTGTTGCAGCAGGTATTGTGGTAGTTATTGGCATGAACAAAAAGAAAAAAACTGAGAAGAAAAACGTCACAGATGTGGATTCACATGAGAGTAGTGATGATGACGATGATGACTCCACAGTTTTGATGAAAAGCGATGGCGATGAAGATGATGATACCGTTTTAATGATGGATGAAGATGATTCAACATGCATTGTTAAAACAGTTGTTCTTCAGGCAGACAACAAAGTAGATAGATTTGAATTTAAGTGTGTTACAGATGTAACAATCGGAAGAAAAAGTAGCTGTGATGTTCAGATTTTGGGTGACAAATCTGTATCTGGTGTACATTGTATAGTTTCGTGTGATAGTCAAGGAAAACCTGTTGTTAGAGACAATAATTCTTCAAATGGAACCTATTTAAATGACGAGAAGTTAACATGTGAAAGGTCGTTAGAAACGGGAGATACTTTGGAAATCGGGCGGACTCGTTATTCAGTGCAGATCATAGGTGAGTAGGCCATGAAAAATGTACAAACTATTATAAAGAGAATTGTTCAGTGTGCCTTATTAGCAATAGGAACAATCATTATGCTCATTACGTTGAACAATTTGTTACACCCAACATATATCAAACTTCTAAATGAAGATATTCAATTAAATATTGTTGCTACTGCGGAAAAAAACGAGGATGCGTTGGCAAATAATATTCGTATTACACATGTATCGGTTAATGGAAAAGATGTGGATTTGTCTGCGGTTTCAGTAGGTTCCGAATCGGAATGGGAATATGACTCAAAAAATGATTTTTTGTATGCTTACAACCTAGACAGTGAATCTAAAATAACAATACCTTTAAAAAATGTTCATACACTGTCAGTCACATTGGTGCAAGAAAAAGGCTCAGGGCGGGCTGAGTTATGGATCGGTGATAAATTATGGGAAAACTTGGATTTATATAAAAATGTGTCATGGGAAGAAGTAACATATTCAAGTAACACTTCTTTCATGGTTTTTATAGAACAAAATATTTCATTGCTGATTAGTACGTTTGTAATATTGTTTCTTGTTTGGTTAATAGGACTGAATTTCAAGCGCATAAGGACTTATAAAGATAAATTGACCAGTGGAGCCATCAAGATAATTTTAGCATGGCATTTGGCCATTATTAATGTGTGTTTCGCTACCATAATCCAATATGGGAATATGAATAGTACTGTGCAGTACATAAGTGCTCAACCACAACTTTTTTTAAAATGTATTGTACTGATTTTTTTATGTATTTTTATATTTATATTTTTAACAGGCGGGCTATGGATAGGATTTTTAGTCACAGCCTGTTTGTGTATAACATTACCTGTTATTAGTAATATAAAATTGATAAATAGAGGTGTTCCGTTATTGCCATGGGATTTTAGTATGGCTACAGAGGCCTTAAGTGTCGCGGACGGCTATGATATTTCCTTAAAAGTCGTTGATTTGGCTTGTATTATCATTGCGATAGGCTTGACACTTGGGCTGTTCTTTGTATTCAGAACGAGAGAGAAGCCTAAGGCAAGTGTAAAAGTGTTATCCATTCCAATAGTGATTTTGGTGCTTGTATTTGTAAATACAAGCTTTATAAGTTCGGAAATTGAAGGAAATAATACTAATTATCGAGTATATCAGATGGACAAATACTATTCTCAAAGAGGATTTATTCCTGCTTTCCTGGAATATTGTAGTTATTTGAAGGTATCAAACAAACCAGAATATTATTCAAAATCAACAATGGAAGGTATAGTGGAGGACATTATAGCTCATTGTGAGGGAAATAAGGGAAATCATACACCAAATATCATTGCAATAATGGACGAATCATTTTGGGATGCTGAACGCTTGGATACGATTTCTTTTAATGAAGAATTGTTACCGAATTATGAATCGCTTAAAGCGGAGAGTATATACGGAAATTTATTTACTCATGTTTTAAATGGGGGCACAGTTACTAGTGAATTCGAGTTTTTGACGGGTTTCAGCGGAGAATTTTTTCCGGAAGACTATATGGTCTATGGAAATTTTTTAGATGATGATTTTCCGTCAGCAATTAGTATGCTGGAAGTGCAAGGATATAGAACTACAGCAATACATCCATATTTGGCGACTAATTATAATCGTGAAAATGCATATGGGAAACTGGGGTTTGATGAATGTTTTTTTGATGAAGATTTTGAAGATGCAAAAATAATAAGAGGATATATATCTGATGAAAGTGCATTTGAAAGAATCGAGGAAGAATACGAAAAAAATAAAGTAAGTGATAAACCGCAGTTCATATTTACAGTAACGATGCAAAACCATGGCGGTTACTGGGAGGAACAAACATATTCCGATTTTGTAGTTCGCTATACAACAAATCAGTATGGTGAAGTTGCGGAAGCTTGTATGACAGATTATTTTTCGGGTCTGCATGAATCAGATCGAGCTTTAGGGGAACTTATTGATTATTTTCGAAATGTTGATGAGGATACAATTATTGTGTTCTTCGGGGACCATATGAGCGATGCTGGTCCAAAAGATGATCGAATGTTTGCTAAAACTGAATGGAAAAATAATATGTATGTGTACGATTACGAGACTCATGTTGTTCCATTTTTAGTATGGAGTAATTATGACTCACGAAGTGAGAATTGGGGAATTATGGAAGTTGGACAACTATTGCCAAATGTATTTGATGCATATGGTATTGAAGGTTCAAATTTCTGGAACTTTTTAGTAGATTTAAAAGAATATTATTTAGCTACTGATAAGCGTATAGTTGTTAATCCTGATGGTACTTATACTAAGCTGTCAGAACTGACTGAAGAACAAGCAAATGTGTATGAGATTTATAAATTGCTTCAATATGATTGTATCTGGGGAGAAAACTATGCATCTGACTTATGGAGCGTGCATACACAATAGAAAGGTGCTGTTATGAAAAACAACGGCATAAGGAGATATGACAAATGGAAGCGATTAATAGATTGCTGCTTGGCAAGTGAGGGTCTGATTGTTTTATCCCCTGTTATTATTATGTTAAAGATAGAAAACCCAGCAGGAAAAACTTTCTTTAAACAAAAGCGAATTGGGAAGAATGTAAGAGAATTCTCTATATATAAATTTCGTTCGTTAATTGAAGCAGCACCAGAAAGCACTCCTTCTAAAGTTATAAAGGCTGAAAGGTTTACAACAAAATTCGGTCGAATTATGAGAAAAACGGGATTTGATGAGCTGCCACAATTAATAAATGTTGTAATGGGAGATATGAGCATTGTTGGATTAAGTCAATTAATTCCAGAAGTCGAATGCAAAAAGGTATATATTCTCTTCGGCCAGGAATTACCGGCTTAGCTCAAATACACGGTGGAAATAGCATATCAGATGATGCCGCTCCTAATACCTAATATAAGAGAGACTTTGAATGGTTTGTAGAAATGAAAAAGGCTTTGATCATTACAAATGTGAGTGGATTTCTTTGGAAGTTTGAATTAGATAATGTTGCGATATTGCAGTCGCTCGGATATGAGGTTCACTTTGCTTCTAATATTAATGAAAAAGGATACCCTTTTGAGGTTTATGAATTAGAAGAACTAGGAATTGTATTCCATCATATAGAGATAGCGAGATCTCCGTATATGTGGAAAATGAATGCTCGTGCTCTTAAACAAATAAAAAAAATAATTACAGAAGAACATGTTGGAATTATTCATTGTCATACACCTGTTGGCGCGTTGCTTGGAAGATTGGCAGTTATTGGAAATGCTAATCGCAAAAAGCTTAAAGTGATATATACGGCACATGGATTCCATTTTTATAAAGGAGCCCCGTTATTAAATAATGTCGTGTTTAAGGCAGTAGAATGTTGGCTTGCACCACTTACAGATACATTGATTGTCATCAATTCTGAGGACTATGCGCAGGCAAAGAAATTGTGTTTGAGAAAAGGGGGATATGTTGAACAAATTCCTGGAATTGGATTGGATTTCGATAGGTTTACACCAGTGTCCGATCAAAAAAAGTTAGAATTAAGGAAAAAATACGGGATACCACAATATGCATTTTTGGCTTTGTCTGTTGGGGAATTGAACCTTAATAAGAATCATAAAACGGTAATAGAAGCAATAAAAGGAATAAAAGAGGAATGGCCATGTGAGAATGTTGTCTATGGTATCTGCGGAGATGGATATTGGAAAGATGATATTCAAGAGTATGCAAAAACAATGGGAGTGGAGTCAGAGATACGTTTTTTTGGCTATCAAAGGAATATTGAAGAGTATTATGCAATGGCGGATATTACAATTTTTCCATCGAAACGAGAGGGGTTAGGAATGGTTGGAATAGAATCCCTTGCTATGGGAATCCCTGTGATAGCTTCAGATAATCGTGGTACTCGTGAATATATGTTAGATGGAAAAAATGGGTATGTTTGCAAATGGAATGACTCGCAAGCATTCAAACAATCGATTGTAACATATAAAAAACTTTTGCCGAACCAAAAGCTGGCGATGAGAAGTAATTGCCGTATATCGGTGAAGAAATTTGATAAGAATAATACTCACTTGATTATGGAAAGAATTTATAAGCGACTGGATCAGGAGGTTTATAGAAATGGTGGATGCACCGAAGATTAGTGTTATATTGAGTACTTTCAATCCGAAAGAATTAGAACTGAGAAGATCAGTACAGTCAATAATAGATCAGTCGTATGCCCTTTGGGAATTACTCATATATGATGACGGTTCTGATTCAGAGGGGCAAGAAATAATCAAACAGGTAACAAAACTTGATAAACGAATTAGATATTTAAAAAGAGATAGTAATAGAGGTATCGCTGTTGGGTTAAATGAGTGTATAAATGCATCTAAAGGTGAGTATATTGCCAGAATGGATGATGATGATATTTGCTTGCCAGGGCGCTTTGAAAGACAACTAGAATTCTTACAAATGCACGATGATTATCAATGGGTTGGAGTGTTAGCAGATTTGTTTGACGAGAGCGGTGTTTGGGGACGTGCTGACCGTCCCGAAAACCCTGAACCAAAAGATTTTTTTCATTCCTCTCCGTTTATCCATCCTAGTGTTATGTTTAGGCGGGATGTTTTGGTGGCTACAGGTGGTTATAGTGTGAGCAGAATAATCTCCCGATGTGAAGACTATGAGTTATTTATGAGACTGTATGCACAAGGTTATAAAGGATACAATCTCCAGGAAGTTCTTTTTCAATATCAAGAAGAAGCTATGGTGCTGAGGAGATCGTGGAAATATTGTTATTATGAGGCTTTGATTAGATTACATGGGTTTAATCAGCTTGGAATTCTGTCAATTAAAACATTTCCGTATGTATTGAAACCATTGGCAGTAAGAACGTTGGCATTAGTTCCGAGATTAGCTCAAAAAGTAAGAGTAAAAAGAAACAAGGGTGATCACATTGTTGCCTAGTAAAGAATACGAATTGCGACGAGCAGAATATTATAGAAAAAATCTAAAACAGGTTGAAGAATTATATAAGCCTGCTATACAAATGCAAGAGAAGTCCCCAAATATTGTTGACAGTATGGTGGGTGAGTTTGTGTTATCGCCATTTCTGCTTTTGTTTACAATATGGATTTTAAAAGCTGCAAAGAAGGACGGTATTACACGGTTATACTTTTTAGCTAGAGATGGGTATCCGGCATATAAACTTGCATGTAAATTATGTGAAAAATATGAAATAGAAATTGAATGTAAATACTTATATTGTTCAAGATATTCGCTGAGAGTACCAATGTATTCTGAAAATATTGAAGAAATGTTGGGATATATTTGTCGGAATGGTATAGGCGTTACTTTACAAAAGGTTTTAAGGCGTGCAGGATTACAAGAATCTGAAATTATTAAATTAAAACAGTATGAATTGCAAACAATGAATTATGAAGGTACGCTTTCATATTCGCAGTTGAATGAGTTGAAAAATGTACTTAGAGCAAATACGGACTTCATGGAAATGGTTGCGGCAAATTCAAGAAGGCAATGGGCTTCGTTGAGGGATTATTTGGTGCAAGAGGGATTAACGGATGATCAACACATAGGATTGGTAGATAGCGGTTGGATTGGAAGTACGCAAAAAAGCATCTGCGAGATATTGAGAAGGATGGGAGTAATTGCAAGGCTTGATGGTTATTACTTGGGGCTTTATGATATTCCATATGGAATGGAAGCAGACAAGTATCATAGCTTCTTTTTTGATAAAAAGCATGGGATGAAAAACAAGATATTCTTCTCGAATTGTTTGATAGAAACCGTATTTTCGAACACTCATGGAACTACTATTTCGTATGAGAAAAAAGGAGAGAAAATAGTTCCTGTGTTACAAGATAAATACTCTAATGCAGAATTTATTAATGATTTTAATCATTTAGCGGAAAAATATACAGATATTTTTTTAAATACTTGTTCCAGAGAAGCGTTTGAACGATTTGAACCTAAAAAGATAGTTGGGATTCTGTCAAAATCATTGTTAATGTTTATGTATAGACCGACAATAGAGGAGGCAGATTTTTTTGGAAAGTTACGTTTTTCTGATGATTTACTTGATGATGATACTAGGGAATTGGGACCGATTTTTGACATAAATGAGCTCAAGGAAAATCATTTTTTCAATAGAGTTTTAAACGCTATTGGATATAAGGACTCGTTTGTTCATGAAAGTGCATGGTTTAGTGGAACAGTTTGCCGAAGTACAAAAAAGACTAGTTCGCATAATTATAGTTATTCAGCATATCGCTTGCTTAGCTATTTAAAGAAAAGATTATGAGAGGGTGAAATTCTGCGATGAGTCTTAAATTGAGAATAAGCGATCTTTTAATAAACAGAATTTCGGGAATACGTATAAAATATAATAACTATAGGAAATACAATCAAGGGATAAAAAGATTGAAGGCATGGTGCTACCTTGGAGTGCTAAATTTTCGATATTATGTTTTGCGTGATCATACTATAGGAGAAGATCAACTGTATCCGGATAAAGGCAAAAAAATAGTAAATGGATCAGAGTCTGAAGTGATGCAAAGACCTACTGTTGAAGAAATATGTAGCAAATTAGAGAGATACGATGTCATCTCTTTTGATATCTTTGATACTTTGATTCTTAGGAAAATGAATCGACCAGAAGATGTATTTTATCTTGTTCAGAAGGAATTGCAATATATCAACCTTAAGAGTATTCGAGTAGATGCAGAGTGGAGCGCACGCCAGAAAAGATATAAAGAACACGGAGACTATGAAGTAACGCTGGTAGAAATATGGGATATGCTACATAAGTTAACTACAATTGAACCTCTTGAAGGGGCGCGTGTGGAAATTGCATGTGAAGAGAGCGTATGTTATGCAAATCCATATTTTATAGAGATTGTGAAAATACTTAAAGAAAAAGGAAAAAAGATAATCTTATGTTCGGATATGTATCTGGATTCTGAATGTATAAGCCAAATGTTAGAAAAGCTAGGATTTCCAAAGTTTGATGCTTACTTTATTTCTTGTGAGTACCGAAAGTCTAAGGCGAATGGCGAACTTTTTGAAATAGTAAAAAATAAGTATGGGGAAAGAAGCAGATATATCCATTTGGGGGATAATGAGTATGCTGATGTAAAAATGGCAAGAAAACATGGATTTGATGCCATATATTATCAAAATGTTCAGGAGATTGGAGATAGATATCGTGCAAAAGACATGTCGGGTATTGCTTCTTCAATATATTCCGGCATAGTGAATGGATTTCTTCACAATGGTGTGAGGCATTGGGATCCGTTATATGAATTCGGGTATTTATATGGTGGCTTGTTTGTTGTCGGGTATTGTCAATTTATCCATGATTATGTAAAAAATAATGCGATAGATAAAGTTTTATTCCTTTCTAGAGACGGAGATATTTTGCTGAAAGCATATGAAAAGATGTATCCAGATGAAAGAGAACATATAGAATATGCATACTGGTCCAGGCTAGTAGGGACTAAACTATGCGCACATCGATTTAAGGCATTTTATTTAGAAAGAATGGTTTATCACAAAGTAAACCAAGGATATTCGCTTAAGAGTATATTTGAGACAATGGAAATATATCCGTTACTTAAAGAGTTTCTAGTATCATTTCATGGTGCAATATCTGAAGAAAGTATTTTAGAATCATCAATTTTAAACGAACTAATTTCTTTCATTAATACAAATTGGGATAGGATAACGGAAGTCTATCAGAAACAGATTATTGAAGGTAAGAATTACTATTCATATTTATTGAATGGAGCAAATCGTGTTGCGGTTGTAGACGTAGGATGGGTAGGCAGTGGAGCAATAACTCTAAAGCAACTAATTGAGAACGACTGGAATCTAGATTGCAAGGTGTTTGGATTAGTGGCAGGAAGCTGTAGCGGAACTGGAGTCGATTGCGATACGACGGCAATTGAATATGCAAATGGTGATATAGTAAGTTACTTGTTTTCGGCGGCATCTAACCGTGATGTTTGGAAAGTACATGATGCGTCCAAAGGTCATAATATGATAGTGGAATTGTTACTTAGTTCAAGTAATAGATCTTTTCGGGGATTTATAAAAGATTCAAAAGGCGAGTATCAGTTTAATCACAGTATTGAAAAAATAGATGCTAATCTAGTGCAGAAGGGTGTTTTGGGTTTTGTGGATCATTTTATCCAACATCCCCTGTGTAATATTAATATATCAGGAAGAGATGCCATGGCACCCATTCTATTACTGTATCAGAACGAGCAATATATTGATTCTATTTTGCATAAGTCAGGTATTAAAGCAAATATTGAATAAATGTATCTATTAAGAAAGTTTACATGAAAATTGAAGGAGTAATAATAAATGCACGATAAAATGGAAGTACGAAAGAAGCATGAAAGACGTAAAAAAAGAAAGAGAAAGTCAACCTATCGAAGAACGTTAAAAATTGTGTTAGTTTTTTTGATCTTTGTAGTTATTCTTTTGATATCGGCATTATTATTTTGGAAGTTCGGATCACAGAACTTAAAAAATGATTTATTGAAGGTTCTTTTAAGACAACAGGTTGTTAGAAATATTGTTGCTGAAGAGGTAAAAGATGAATTTGAAAAGGTACAAGACAAAGATTTTAATGAAGACGATATTATAGTTAATGAAGAAGTGGGGAAAAAACTTACAGGATATCAAAACATAGTTTTGTTTGGAATTGACGCTCGAGATGATACTTTCAATTCTTATACTCGAAGCGATGCGATAATGATTATCAGTATTAATAATGACACTGGTGCAGTAAGGATAGTTTCTCTTTATCGTGATACATACTTAAATATTATACAAAATGATGGAAGTACTTTCTACAATAAGGCCAATGTAGCATATAGCATGGGGGGCGCGCCAGCTGCGGTATCTACGTTAAATACAAATCTTGATCTAAACATTGATGACTATATAGTAATAAATTTTAATGGTTTGTCAGAAATTATTGATCTTATTGGTGGAGTAGATATAAACATTACAGATCTGGAAATGAGACGTATTAACAAGATTGGAAGTGATATGGAAGCTGAATTAGGCAGAGAATTCACAGAGGTGCAGGAGTCTGGATTAGTGCATCTTGATGGATTTCAAGCGACGGCTTATTGTAGAATTCGAGATGCAGTATTCACTGATGCTGAAGAGCATAAGTATTATTACGATTTTGGACGTACCGCAAGACAGAGATATGTTGTGCAGGAATTAGTAGCAAAAGCCAAAGCATCAGGTATTAGTACGTTATTAAGTCTTGCCAAACAGGTGTTGAACATGAATACTGAGGACAAAACGTTCATGAAGACAAGTCTTGAGTATGATGAAATCATGGATCTTGTGCCTGTTATAATTGACTATAATATTGAAGCAAGCAGTGGATTCCCGTTTACCTTGCAAACAGTAAATTTAGATGGCGCAGATTTGGTTGTTGCTGAGGGAATGGCCTGCAATGTTTCTGCACTACATAGTTTTTTGTTTAATGATAAAGATTATCAACCGTCAAAGACGGTGGATGAAATTGATAGTTATATTACAAATTGCACAGGAGTTCAACCTTGTATCCCTGTATTGGAAGAAATAGAGTATAATGGTCTCATAAATTAAGACACTTTTTCGGACAGTTTTTAATGAATCTGATATACTTCGATGAATTCAAATACAACAGGCACACTCTGGTATACTATGCGATACTACCACTGGAACAGAGGGAAAATACGAATGCAGTGCCAGGACAGACGGGAGGAGAAACGTATCATGGCAAGAGATGAGAATGTTAGAATTTTTCAGGATACAGAAAAACGGGTAAAGGAAGATCCGGGGCTGCAGGAGGCAGTGAAGCGCTCTGTGGCAGAACAGGTGCTGATTCCGGAGATGATGGAAGTCATAGATCTGATGCCGGAGGCTGTACAGAATCTTGACAGATATGAGCAGGATGCGGAAATTATCGTGTCGAAAAAGCGAAGCTATGAAGCGGCTGCGGGATATTCGGGAGAACGGGTGTGTGTGCACAATTTTGCCTCAGCGACGAATCCCGGAGGTGGTGTGACCAAGGGAAGCTCTGCCCAGGAGGAATGTCTGTGCCGTTGTTCTACGCTGTATTTCTGCCTGAATACGAAGGAAATGTGGGCTGGATTTTATTCTCCGCACAGATATATGCAGGATCCGATCCACAATGATGACTGCATCTATACGCCGGGAGTCATTGTATTCAAATCCGATACCGCGGCACCGGCACCGCTTCCGGAAAAAGATTGGTACTCTGTGAATGTGATCACCTGTGCAGCACCGAATCTGCGTCTGCTTCCGGCCAATGGGATGAATCCCGGAGACGGTAATAATGCTGTTAAGATGACGAGAGCACAGCAGCAGGCATTGCATGAGAAACGCCTGACCAGGATCCTGGATGTGGCTGTGGCGGGCGGCAATGAAGTGGTTATTCTGGGAGCGTTCGGTTGTGGAGCTTTTGAGAATGATCCGGAGGCTGTGGCAGCTGCGTTTTCCCATGTGATCGCTCGATACAGAAGGTGTTTCAAGACGATAGAGCTGGCCATTTATTGTTCCCCCCGGAATGAGCGGAATTATAATATTTTCAAACATGAGATTGATACGACCCTGTGTTGACAAATGGTAAGAAAGCTAGTACCATAGTACTAAACAGTTGGATATTGAGGGAAGTAATGGAGAAGGAACAGGGAAAGCTTATTATAATTGTATCAGTTGTATTTGCTATGGTGCTTCTGTGCATGATCTGCACCTCAGGCAGTGTGCCGGAGGTAAAGTCATTACAGGCATGTACGCCGGACGCAGTCAGCGTCTTGGATGACGGCAGGGAGCTGTACGATTTTATATTGGATCAAAACGATGATGAGACGAACTCGATCGTGTTTTATTCGGCACATCAGGAGATTGCGGTGTATGCAGATGGGAAGCTGATCTACCGGCTGGATGCTGTGCCCGGCATATGGGGAAATACCCCGGGCTGGACCTGGAATATTGTCAGGTTTTCAAGTAATGTGAGCAGCTTGCAGGTACAGTTCACCCCCTGTTATCCGGAAGCGGCAGGTCGGCAGAAGACGTTTTATATCGGTGGCGGCTATAATATTTATCGTGGGGTGATGCGCCGGGCAATGCCTGCCTTTCTCATCAGCATGATGGTGATACTGATAGGATTGTATATTAGTATTTATTGGATAGTTATCCGCTGCGGAAGCCGGATCGACGGAACCTTATTGTATCTGGGTATTTTTTCCATCCTGCTGGGAACATGGTCGGCCAATGAGACGGATGTGGCAACGCTGCTCCTGGCCAACAGGCAGGGATGCTCTTATCTGGCATTTGCTACGCTCATGCTGTTGCCGATGTCCTGTATCCTGTTTGTGAAGAGCTTTCTGGAGATCAGGGATGACTGGTTTTGTAGAATTATCTGTAATGCTAATCTGGCATTGATCGTCCTGACGCATATACTGAATGCAACAGAGATATATGAGTTCCGGAGAAGCCTGTGGATGACGCATGTGTTGATCATTCTGACGATTCTATACCTACTGGTGGTCATCTGCAGCAAAATTGTCAGAAGGCAGCTGGATCAGAGGCTGAAGGCATGTGTAGGGGCACTGCTGCTTGTATTTTTTGCTGCTATTATAGATGTGGGCGGCTATTATAAAGCCGGTAACGCCGTAGGTGTATTTGGCAGAAGCTCTTTCTTGCTCTTTATTGTGGTGCTGGGAATAGAATCCGCCAGACAGACGGTTGCCCGGCTGAAAAAAGGTCGCAGGATGGAGGAACTGGAACAGTTTGCCCTGAATGATTCCATGACCGGCTTATATAATCGAAATGCTTATGATTATTTTGTGAAAAACGAGAAGGATTTTGAAGGGTATGTCATAGTGACCTTTGACCTGAACAATCTTAAGCAGTGCAACGATCAATATGGCCACAGGGCAGGGGATGAGTATATTATCAACGCGGCGCATATCATAGAGGCCAATTTTGAACGCTATGGGAAATGTTATCGGATTGGCGGAGATGAATTCTGTTGTATCATTCCGAAGGGAATACATTTTAAAATAGAACGTGTGATACATAGGATCGACCAGGATGTAGAGGTATTGAATCACAAGAATATCATTCCCGTTCCGGTGGGAATTGCCTATGGGTATGCTGTATTCACGGCGGATGATACGGATCCGGAGAAGGTGCGTGAGCGTGCAGATAAGGATATGTACCGGAATAAGAAGACGATGAAACAGTAATGACCAGGGAATCTGCTTAATTGTTAACCATATTATAAAAGGGTTGACAATTAAAAAACACCATGCTATTCTGACAGAGGTTTTTAAAAAACATCTGACAGAAAGGCATGGTTTTTTATTATGACAACACAGACAACAACTCGTAGCAAGACTTATGACATGGTGTACATTGCAGTATTTGCGGTTCTGATCGCAATCTGCTCCTGGATCTCCATCCCGATGACGGTTCCTTTTACGTTACAGACCTTCGCAGTATTCCTGGCAGTCGGCGTACTGGGCGGTAAGAGAGGAAGCCTTGCGGTATTGATCTATATTTTACTGGGTGCGGTAGGTATTCCTGTATTCGCCGGGTTCTCCGGTGGTATCGGTGTTCTGCTGGGTAATACCGGTGGTTATATTGTCGGATTTTTATTCTCTGCATTATTAATGTGGCTGATCGAGAAGCTGTTCGGACGTAAGACATGGGTGCTGGGTATCTCCATGGTACTGGGCTTGATCGTGTGCTATGCTATCGGAACGGTGTGGTTCATGGTTGTATATGCGCAGAATTCCGGAGCTGTCGGTCTGGCTACCGTACTGGGTTGGTGTGTAATTCCTTTCATCATTCCGGATCTGGTGAAGATCGCACTGGCACTGACACTGAGCAAGAGACTGTCTAAGGCTCTGAAGCTGAACGGACAGGAATAAAGGATACACCGGATATGGAAGTAACAACAACTTACCGGATCCGTCCGCACCACGGCATGTGCCTGTATTTTTTCGAAGGGAAGGGATACAGTGAAGGGTTCACTGAGCATATGGTGGAGGTGAAAGAATGGCTTCTGGGAAAAAATGGACCGGCATCCCTGCAGCTGGTCGGAGCGACGGATGAGATCTGCAGCGCCTGTCCCCATAATAAGGGTGGCAGTTGCGAGTCTGCGGAGAAGGTAGACCGGTATGATGCGGGTGTATTGAAATACACCGGATTAAAGGCAGGGCAGGAAATGACTTTTGCGGAATTTGAGCGGATCGTGGAAGAGAAGATCCTGCAGCCGGGATATGGCAAGGTCATCTGTGGAGACTGCCAGTGGAGAGATATCTGCCACAAATAACTTAAATAAAAAAGCGCACCTCCCCTTAGGTGCGCTTTTTTAGTGCGTCTATAGCCGCACTGTTACCTCACGAAGAGGTAAGCCGTATATGCAACATACAGAAGCACGCACGCAGCCCCCTCACTGCGGGTCATGCGTCTGCCGGTACGGGCGAATACGAAGAGCAGAATGGCACTGCCAAGGAGCAGTACGGTGTCGATGACAGACTCTCCGAGGACATGCAGAGGGCTGATCACCGCGGACATTCCGAGGATAAACAGGATGTTGAACAGATTGGAACCTATGGCATTGCCCAGCGCCAGTCCACTGTCTCCCTTTTTCGTGGCAACGATGGAGGTCACCAGCTCCGGCAGGGAGGTGCCGATGGCGATAATAGTCAACCCGATGAAGTTCTGACTGACACCGAAATTCGTAGCGATGATGCACGCTTTATCCACGACGAGATCACCGCCGAAGATAACGGCAGCCAGACCTCCGGCAATATACAAAAGGCTGCGGGGAAGAGAGAGGATCTTGCCGGGTTCGCCCTCTTCTCTGTTTTTCCGGGCAGAATAGATCATAAATCCCAGATATACGATCATGCCCAGCAACAGGACAGCGCCTTCAATCCGGCTTAAGCTGCCATCTAAAAACATCAGACATAATACGACAGTTATCAGGATATTTAACGGCATATCCCGCTTCAGGATCTCTCCGTGGGGCATAAAGCTGTGCAGAAATGCACAGATACCCACGACCACCAGCCCGTTGAAGATATTCGAGCCGACGACGTTACTGATGGCGATATCATTACTGCCAGCCAGTGCGGCATTGATGCTGACGGAGGCCTCCGGAGCGCTGGTGCCCATGGCGACGATGGTCAGACCGATGATGACGCTGGGGACCTTCAGGATCCCCGCCAGGGAGGAACTTCCCTCCACGAAAAAGTCCGCACCTTTGATCAGAAGTATAAATCCTACGAGTAACAATATGTATTCCATAAGCTGTCCTTTCCTGCGGTGACTCACATATCCTTATAAAAAAGTATAAAAATAGAGACTTTTACCGCATCAAAAATGATCGATAAAAGTCTCGTTGCTTACAATAATAACCGGTCCGACGGACGTGATGACGATTATCATTCCGGACAGCTTCATGTATCATTCGGTTACCATTCTATCAGAAACCATCCGGGAACTACTCCCTCTTAACTGTGCCCTCATTCTACAAAAAAGGACAAGCACTGTCAACAGACTTTGTAAATCTTGACACTATTTTAACACGAACTCCACCTTCACGGGATCATGGTCGGAGTAGGAATAGCCGGTGTTTACATTCTCATAGGACCGGCACTCGATATTGTCAGAGATAATGAATCCGTCCAAAGTTACGGTATAAGTTACACCGGGGACGTATTCCATATCTGCGTTTCTGGCACTGTTCCAGAGCGCTGCCTGCTCCTCTGTACTTAACAGATCCAGGCAGAAAGCAAAATGCTCCGGCAGCTCCGTTCTCGGAAAAGGAAATGCCCAGGACTTGCAGTTCTCCGCATCCTCTTCGGAAGCCTTCAGGTCGTGGTTAAAGTCGCCGCCGCAGAGCACGTAATTGCCGGCTTCGTATTCTTTTGCCATATCATTGCACAGCATCTCAATCTGTCCCTGGCGGATGGCATCGCTGTTGCCGTAAGCGGACATATGCAGATTGAAGATCACCAGCTCCCTGCCATTGTCCACCGGGATCCGGGAGACGCTGTAGCAGCGGTCCAAATCGAAGAATTTGCTGAAGGAAGTGGAGATGGGGAAGCTTCGGCGCAGAGCAGAAGACACCGGATATTTCGAGAACAGTCCGAGTCCTGCCCTGCTGCTGCCGTGGGGCTGTGTAAACGGATAGAACAGGAAGGCGGAATCATAATTCTGCGCAAATACGGTAGTATATTCCGGCAGAAGGTTGCGCAGCATCTCGTATTCATCCGTATGATAGCTTCTGGTGGCATCCAGATCGATCTCCTGGATCAGCGCAAAATCCGGGTCTAATGACTTCACCAGTTCTCCCGCACCGTTTATGGCATATTGTACGGTCTCCGGGCTTTCCGCCCAGGAGGAGGTACCGCCGTCCATGAAGAAGCTGTAATCCGGCAGATAAGCACCGAAACCGATGTTGTAGGTCACTGCGGAATATTCCGTATCCGTAGCCAGCACCGCAGCCGCACCTGTGGTAGTATCGTCGACCGGTGCCTCCACCACCAGTTCCTGATTGTCCTCGATCCTGTAATAACTGGCATAGAGGTAGACGATGTAAGCCAACAGTGCGAGGATGAGGATCCCCAGCACGATACACATGGTTTTTAATAACGTTTTACATAAATTTATCTTTTTCATATCCTTATTTTAACAAGCCTTGCGGGAAATGGCAAATGTTAAAATTTCTATGAGAAATAGGCACTCGCATGTCGTTTTTGTATTTAATGGCATTTAATGATGTCGGGGTCAAAAGCCCCCGACTTTGATGCCTACGAATGGGACTTGTACCTGTCATTATAGTGAATAATGTTTAAGTAATGTTGTAATAATGTTTATATAATGTCATATATTATTTAAAATCCTTATCCTACTGTATCATAGGCAGAAATGCAAGTAAATTTTCACCTATGATGTAATTGTAATGTTGTTGTAATGTTTAGTAATGTTTGATATAGTTATGCCAAGAACATTATTATATGGAGGAGATTCATGAAAATCAAAGAGCTATATCCAGATGTTATTACAGAAGATACAAGTTATGAATATAAAGCAGTATTGAATCCGGATAATCCCATTAAATGGGCAAAAACTCTTATTGGATATGCAAATGATAAAGGAGGAACCTTATTTATAGGTGTATCAAACGATGGGGAGGCCTTTGGAATTGATCTTGAAGAAGTTGATAAAACAAAACTATTAATTTCAAGGATTAATGATAGACATATTTTTCCACACATTAAGATTTCATATATGATGAGAAGTGTGGATTCTAATGCGGAACATTTTGTATTAGCTGTTAAAGTTGCTCCTGCAGATTCTGTAATAAGATATAGAGAAGGAGATTACAATGAAACAGTTTTTATAAAGGGAGATGGAAATGCGACTCCTGCAACACCGGAAGAAATTATTTCACTTTCAAAGAGAAAATATGGTGTAGATAATGAGACAAGCGAGGTGGCATATACTGATAATCAGTGGTCAGAATACCTTAATCTTTGTAAGGAATACAGACAAGATAAATCTGCTCCAACAATGAAAGAATTGCAGAACGAAGAAATAGTTTCAAAAGATGGGTATGCAAAATCAGGATTTATAATGTTTTCAGACAACTATAATGAAGATGACACAATGATATGCTGCCGTTTATGGAAAGGGAAAAACAAGACAGGTATTGTTTTAGATAGCAGCAGATTAAGAGGTTCTATTGCAAACGTATTTGAGAATGCATTAAACTTTATTGAACGAAACACCAAAACAGGCTGGGTAAAAACAGAAAAGGGTGGACGGGATGAAATCAGATCGTATCCTAAGGAAGCTGTAAGAGAGGCATTGGTAAATGCCATTGCCCATAGGGATTATTCTATTTCGGGAACACAGATTGATGTTGATATCTATTCAGACAGAATTGAAATAGTTTCACCGGGGTCATGGTTACTGCCGAAAGATTACAATGCATATCCAGCCGGTTCTATACCGTCTATCAGAAGAAATGCCATCATAGCAGCTTGTCTGGATGTGGCAAATCTGATGGAGAGAGGTGGAACCGGTTTTCAAACCATGATGGAATCTTACAAGTCCAGTCCAGATGAATTACAGCCGGTAGTATCTATATATCCCGGATTTTTGAATTTGAGATTATATGACAGATTATTTAGAGATGAGGCTATAGAACTGGATTTAGAAAACCTTACAGATGCGGAAAAAGTTATGGCTATTCTTAAGATGGAAGGACCAAAGCCTATAAAGGAACTACAGATGTCTCTTAACTATCGGAGTAGAAGTCAATTCTTAAATGAAGTTATAAATCCGCTTATGAAATCAGGGGAGATATATAGGGATGGTAAGCCAAAATCACCAACGGCACTTATTAAAATCAAAAAATAAAAGAAAAATATAATTTGTCAGCGAAACAGGGCTGCAAATACTGATTTTGACCGGAGCGAGGCCAACACCGGGCATCTGATTATATGAAATGTGCCAGACACTTGCCATATCTGATGGGAAAGGGGTATTATGATAAATATAAATAATAAGGAGGCTGATTCTATGAGGCCGATACCGACGATTGAAGATCCGGAGCGCTATATAGACAGTGCGTTTGTGGATTCTGCGTTTATAGAATTGAAAAGCTGTGATCTGTGGGATGTGAAAATGCTGTATCCGATCCTACATATGGACCATGCGGAAGAGAAGTGCTTCGTCCGTAAGGAGATGTATGAGAGGCTGGTGAAAGCGGCGGGGAATCTGCCGGACGGTTACCGGTTCCGCATCTGGGATGCCTGGCGCCCCTTTGCGCTGCAGCATGAATTGTTTGAAAAGTATTCTGTGGACATCATCCGGGATTTTCATTTAGAAGAGCTGCCGGAGGCAAAAAGGAGGGCTGCGATCTGCAAATTTGTCTCGGATCCGGTACCGGATACAAAGGTGCCTCCCGCCCATACCACCGGAGGAGCCATTGATCTGACGCTTCTGGATCCGGAGGGCAGAGAACTCCCGATGGGGTGCGGTTTTGATGCTTTTACGGATAAGACCTGTGCAGCGTATTTTGAGGCACCGGAGCATGTACAGGGGGCAGAGGACGAACAGGTCCGTGAAAACCGCCGTTTGCTTTATTATGCTATGATAGATGCGGGATTTACCAATCTGCCGTCGGAATGGTGGCATTATGATTACGGTGACCGGTTCTGGGCATATTACATGCGGAAGCCCGCAATCTATGAGGGTGTATTTACGAGGGAGGAAATTCATGGATAATCAGAAACAAAAGAAGAAAAAAAGTGTGATGGACACCTTGTCCGCTACTATGGTACTGGTGCTGATCGCACTATTGCTGGTATTTGTGGGATATACGTATCTGGCACTGAAGAACGGTTACACCTTGGATGACTTGATCGACAATATTGTGGGGAATCTCATCGGTGTGCTGGCAGCATTTCTGTTATTCGATATACTGAACAACAAGCTGACCCAGGATGCCTACGCCAGAGAGACCTCCCAGCAGATCACCAAGACGCTGATGGGAGAGCCGGAGATCCTGGATTCTTTCAGCGATGAAGATAAAAAGACTTTCCTGAAATCCACCATTACCTCCATGATAAAGGATGAAGATGCGGTGGATATGCTTTCTACCAATATGGAGAAATATTTTGACAGGGCAAGAGGCGCCAGGATCCGGAAAATGTTCGATTACACGATCAATCTGGAGCCGAATCTGACGGAGGAATATGTAAAAGCCGGTTTCCCCGGAGCCACAGACGGAAAGTATTACCTGATCGATGAGGAATTGAAGTTCAGCGTAAAGTGTCTGGGAGGAACAGACGAGAACTACGCGGGCGATGTGATCAGACTCGGTTTCGCCTATGATAAAAAGAGTCTGGACGGTGGATTGTTGGAGACCGGGCAGGATGCGGATTTCACCAAGAGCATTTTCAATGAGGATCTGGTGGTGGAACCGGAAGCCGTGGACTTCATCAACAGTATTCCCGCGGATAAGATACGGGATGTGATCAATGACCTGTTCATGCCGATCTTGCGAATTGACAACAGCGGAGATAATGACGACGAAGCGCAGTTCGAAGTAGAGCGAAAGAGCAACGGCTTTATCCTGAAATTCAAGCTGGATTTTGACCGCAACGAGGCAAACGGGGAGCATCTGGTCAGCATCTATTTCAAGATGCCCCGGGTATGGAACTCTATTTTCGAGGTGACTCTGGTGGATCCGACCAAGGAGCCCCATATCAAGCTGAAATATAAGAACGGAATGGATGTCACTATGTATTCCTATCTCAATAAGGAAAGCACTGCCAATGTCGGAGCCTGCATCCAGAGAGCCGGCCTCTATGACATTGCGATCAAGGACGAGTGGATCTACCCCAAGAGCGGCGTGATCTTCCATATTAAGAAGGCGTAGAATAAATATGAAACCAAGATCTCCCCAAAGTATGCAATTATATAAAATGCTCCTATCCCGCGGTTATCCGGAATCTTTCTGTGATCTGGTGACGAAGAATCTGAATACGGATTTTACGGCGAGCCGTATGATCGGTTATCTGTGTCATTATTCTGATCTGCCGCCGGAGGAGATCGCGGACGAAATGCTGGCGATCTTAAGTGACCGCAATCGTATTATGCAGAAGAAAGAACTGGAAAGTAATAATGCGGAATGGAACCGTATTCTGATGCAGGGATTGGGGATTGATACAGAGGAGGATGATGATGGCGACATGGAAGATCCGACAGATTTTTGACGGTGATTACGGCTGTGAGGAACGCTTGCCCGGACAGGGACCGAAGGTATCGGTGACTCTTGTGGATGAATCCGGAGTTGAAAAATATGTCTCTGTGGAGGATAATTGGCTTACGGAACGGGGACTTACAGAGGGTTCCTTGTGGTCGGAGGATTTGACCATATAAAGATGATAGAGAGGCACTCAATATGGAACACATTACAAGAGAAGAAGCATTCCTCACTGCTTCCGGAAATCCCTCGGAGCACAGCCGTATACCTGCTTAAAGGTGCGCAGGAATAATTTATAGTTCGTGACTCCGTGTCGATCCAGTATTTCGCTGATGTTCAGATCGGTGTCTTTTAAATCCTTGCAGACATGTGTCAGACGCACGCTGTTGATATAGGAAGTGAGGGTGGTCCCCATGTTTCGCCGGAAAAAACGGCAGAAATATTCTGGGTTCAGATGAGCCAGGGAGGCTGCATTTTCCAGAGAAATGGCTTCGGTGTAATGGGATTGGATGTACTGGATCACCGGTTCGAGGCGATGCAGATTTTTCTGACTCTGAATCCGGGAAGTATTGTCGACGGTGACCTTGTAATGGGTCATAAGGATGTATAAAAAATCATAAAGCAGACCGGAAAACCGCAGAGTATAGCTTTGCGGTTTTTTTGTATAGAGATCACCCATGGAAGTCAGAATCTCCTGAATCTGCGCATCGGCAGAAAAATCCCTGCGGGAGAACAGAAAACGGATGCTTTCATATTCTGGGATGGCACCTATGAGAAACGCATAAGGAATCTGTAATAACAGAACCCGGGACGGTGTCGTGGTCCGGGTAGCATGGACGGCGGCGGAATTTACCACATGATAATCTCCGGCATGCAGCAACAGAACCTGCTGTCCCTCAATGAGTTCCATGGAACCATCATAGATATAGATAACTTCCATGCTTCGATGCCAGTGTTCCGGTATGTAATCGTTATTGCTGTTATAGATTGTAAAACGGACGTTGATTCCGCTTTCAAAAGCAACCTCTTCGTGTGGAAATTGTGGCATCGCAAAGCCTCCTTCTGAAATTATATTATTTCCCGCGATATATTTATATCATAGAATAAAAAGAAGGAAAAAGTCAATATTGACCTAAAAAGAAGTCATAATCAGATATAGGAATCAATGTGGAAAATTGCTAAACTAATAAACAGAAAGAGCAAGCGGACAAGGTTGAATGACAGGAGGTTATAGCAACATGACAAAGGAAAAAATCGAAGATCTGATAGCAAAAATGACATTGGTGGAAAAGGCGGCAATGTGTTCCGGAGCAGATTTCTGGCATACTGAAAGCTGCGAGCGACTGGGGATTCCCGCAAGTATGGTATCCGACGGCCCTCACGGTCTGCGCAAGCAGGATGACAAGGCGGATCATCTGGGTGTAAATGAGAGTATTAAAGCAGTATGTTTCCCGGCAGGATGCGGAACCGCTGCATCCTTTAACAGAGATCTGTTGTATCATATGGGCGAAACACTGGGCAATGAGTGTCAGGCAGAAGGCGTCAGTGTCATTCTGGGGCCGGCTGTGAATATCAAACGATCACCCCTGTGCGGTCGTAATTTTGAATACTATTCAGAGGATCCCCTGGTGGCAAGTGAGATTGCAGGCTCTCTGATCCGCGGTGTGCAGAGCAAGCATGTGGGAACCAGTTTAAAGCATTTTCTGGCGAATAATCAGGAGACCCGTAGAATGTCCGTGAATGAGATCATTGACGAGAGAACACTGAACGAGATCTATCTGGCGGCATTTGAGGGAGCGGTGAAGAAGGCAAAACCCTGGACAGTTATGTGCTCTTATAACAGGATCAACGGTACTTATGCCGCGGCTCATCACAAATATCTCACAGAGACCCTGAGAGATAAGTGGGGATTTGACGGTTATGTCATGAGTGACTGGGGAGCAGTCAATGACCGTGTGGAAGACTTAAAAGCAGGTCTCGATCTGGAGATGCCTTCCTCTATGGGAGTCAATGATCAACTGATCGTAGAAGCGGTACAGAACGGAACATTGGAGGAAAAGGTACTGGATACCGCAGTGGAACGTATTTTGAACATCGTATATCGCTATGCCGAGAACCGAGATACCGAAGCGGTGTTTGATCTGGATCACGACCATGAGGTTGCGAAGAAAGTGGCGGAAGAGACCATTGTATTGTTGAAGAATGAGAATGTGCTGCCGCTGACAGAGGGCGAAGAGATCGCCTTTATCGGAAAATATGCGAAAAAGCCCAGATATCAGGGCGGCGGCAGTTCCCATATCAACAGTCATAAGATCACAGGAGCCCTGGATGCGGCAGAGGCAGCAGGCAATACACATATTGTGTATGCCCAGGGATTTGATGACAAAGAAGATAAGACGGATGAGGTACTACTGGCAGAAGCCGTAGAGACAGCTAAAAAGGCAAAGGCAGCCGTGATTTTCGCAGGACTGCCGGATGCATTTGAATCCGAAGGTTTTGATCGTAAACATATGCGGATGCCGGATTGCCAGAACGAATTGATCGAAAGAGTGGCAGCGGTACAGCCTAACACCATAGTCGTATTGCACAACGGTGCACCGGTAGAGATGCCCTGGGCAGATCGTGTGAAAGGTATTCTGGAAGCCTATCTTGGAGGACAGGCTGTGGGAGGTGCCGAGTATGACATCCTCTTCGGCAAGGTGAATCCCAGTGCGAAGCTTCCGGAGACATTCCCGAAGCAGTTGGAAGATAATCCTTCTTATCTTGCCGGCTTCGGTGAGGGCGACCACGTGGAATACCGGGAAGGCATTTTCGTGGGATACCGCTATTATGATAAGAAGAAAATGGATGTATTGTTCCCCTTCGGCTACGGATTGTCCTATACCACATTTGCCTACAGCAATCTGTGTTTGGACAAAAAGACAATGAAAGACACAGAAGAACTGACGGTGTCTGTGGATGTGACCAATACCGGAGATAGAGCGGGTAAGGAAGTTGTACAGCTCTATGTGGCAGATAAAGAAAGCACAGTGATAAGGCCGGTGAAGGAGCTGCGGGATTTTGTCAAGATCGAACTGGCACCCGGAGAGACGAAGACAGTAACTTTTACGCTTGGAAAGCGAGCCTTTGCTTACTATGATGTACAGATCCATGACTGGCAGGTGGAGACCGGAGAGTTCGAGATCCTTATCGGAGCATCTTCCAGAGACATTGCTCTCAGAGATACCGTGACTGTGGAATCTACTGTGAAGATTCCTTTCCACTATACCACAGATACGACAATGGGCGACATCATGAGCCGTCCGGAGGCCTGGAAACTGGTACAGAGTGTTCTGAGCAAAGGAATGTTCGGTCAGAACAGCGAGGTCAGCGAAGGCGGCGATGCTGCGAAGGAAGCCATCAGCGATGAGATGAATGCAGCTATGCTTCAGTATATGCCTCTGCGCGGACCGGTCAGTTTCGGCGGCGGAGTCAGCATGGCAGATGTACAGAAGTTGGTGGACCGCCTGAATGCCATGGAGAAATAATTAACTGTTTATTTATAGCAATCCCTAAAAGTTAGGCAAAAACTAACTTTTAGGGATTTTTATATATACCACTGAGTGACATTTTTAAGTCGGATGAATGCAAGAAAGAATGTGGAGAATTGTTATAATTAGAATATGAAAAATAAACAGGCATAGAAAGCCGCATTACCAAGGCACGTTAAGGAGGAAACGGATGAAAAAAATAGCAATTGGCGGAGGACAGGGATTTTGGGGAGATTCTCCAGATGCTGCTATCCATATGATTCACAATGCAGATATTCAATATCTTGCATGTGACTATCTGGCAGAACTGACGCTGTCCATTATGGCAAAGCAACAACTAAAAGATCCATCAAAAGGTTATGCTCCTGATTTTGTGACAAGATTGTTGAAACCAGCAGGAAAAACTGCTTGGGAAAGAAATATTAAAATTTTGACAAATGCAGGTGGCATGAATATTTCAGGATGTGTAGATGCTATTCGACAGTATGCAACTGAAGAAAATATGAAAGGGTATAAAATCGGTTATGTAACAGGGGACGACATTAAATCAAAAATCCCGCAGCTGTTAAAGGATGGATGGACATTTCCGAATTTTGACTACGAAGGCGATTTCACGGATATCGTTGATAAAATATATAATTGCAATGCCTACATTGGTCATGAAGGCATTCAAAGTGCAATTGAAGACGGAGCAGATGTTGTAGTCACCGGAAGAGCAGCTGATAGCGCACTTTTCCTGGCTCCGTTGGCTTATGAATTTGGTTGGAAAGACAATGACTGGGATAACCTTGCAAGAGGAATTATGGCAGGACATTTACTGGAATGTGGTGGACAGGGAGCAGGCGGCAATTATATGTATGATTGGCGCAGTGTACCTCAGATGGAAAATCTCGGATTTCCTATTGCAGAGTTGACAGATAAAACATTTGAAATTACTAAGGCACCTAATTGTGGAGGAGTCATTTGCGAGCAAAGTTGTAAGGAACAATTTTTATATGAAGTGCTGGATCCGGCAAATTATCTGACTCCTGATGTAAATGTGGATATTAGTAATGCTACTATTACACAGGTTGGTGATAATCGCGTCAGAATTGATCATATTCATGGTAAAGAGAAACCGGATACTTTGAAATTGTGTGTTGGGTATCATAAAGGGTGGAAGACGGTTTCAATGTTGAGCTTTGCATGGCCTGATGCTTATGAAAAAGCTCGATATTGTGCAGACATTATCATGAAGAAAATGAAGCAAAAGGGAATGAAAGCGGATGACGTTCATATCAGTTTTATTGGTCTGAACAGCCTTCATCTTAATGTGGCTGACATGAGTGAAGAAGCATTGAAAAATCTGAACGAGTGTGTAATGCGCATTGCTGTATTTTCAGAGGATAAGAATGAATGTGCGAAGATCATCCCGGAAATCAGCCCTATGCAGTTAAACGGACCTCCCGGAGCATCTTTCTTCGGAGGAAGGGCTCATGTGCAGGAAGTTATGGCACTGTGGCCGACATCTGTTCCACGAGAGGCAGTAGAGATCAAGAGCCATATTATTACAATATAGTTTTGCATAGAGAGGACAAGATTATGAGAGAAATATTATTGAATGATATCGCTCATGGAAGAAGCGGTGACAAGGGAGATACCAGCAATATCTGTGTATTTGCCAGAAAACCTGAATATTATGAAATTATTAAAAGAGAAGTAACGCCCGAAAGACTACATGATTTTTTCGGCGACATGGTAAAGGGCGAAATTATAAGATATGAAGTTCCCAGCCTTGGAGGATTTAATTTTGTACTCAAACATGCACTTGGAGGTGGTGCAACCATGAGCTTGCGGTTGGACAGCCTTGGAAAATCTATGGGGAGTGCCATTATGAGATTAAAGATTCACGTAAAAGATGAGGAATTATAAGGGGATCGGAGGTGAGACCTTATGGGATTAGAAAAAGTGGAAGCACTACAGAATTTGGTAGTTCTTGACTTGACCCGGGTAGTAGCAGGACCCTATGCAGGCTCTATATTGGGAGACTTCGGTGCTGAAGTAATAAAAATCGAAGTGCCGGGAAAAGGTGATGATGCCAGAAGCTATGGTCCTTACAGAAATGGAGAAAGTGTTTACTATGCGAACCTGAATCGCAATAAAAAAGGAATTACATTGAATTTGAAGACGGAAGAAGGGAAAAAAATCTTCCTGGAACTGGTGAATAAGGCAGATATTCTCTTGGAAAATTATCGACCTGGGGTTATGGAACGATTGGGATTGGGATATGAAGTTTTGAGAGAAAAAAACCCACGCCTTATTTACGGAGCAGTGTCAGGCTTTGGCTGCTATGGATCGTACTCTGACAGACCGGGTTATGATATTATTTCACAGGCAATGGGAGGTCTTATGAGCGTTACCGGTGCAAAAAACGGAGATCCTACGCGTTCCGGAAATGCCATGGGTGATATACTGGGTGGCATGAATCTTGTGATTGGTGTTTTAATGGCTTTGAACGTAAGAACACTCACCGGAAAAGGACAAAAGGTAGATGTATCACTGGTAGATTCTGTAGTGGCCAGCCTGGAGAATGCATATACAAGATATTTTGAGTCGGGGCAACTTCCTGTAAGAAATGGAAATGCGTATGCATCTATTGCACCCTATGATAGTTATCAGGCGAAGGATGGTCAGGTTATTATAGCATGTGGAAATCAAAAGCTATATGAGAAGCTTTGCAACGAAGTTCTTCATATGCCATGGATGATAACGGATGAACGTTTTCTTACGGTTTCTTTGAGAGTACAGAATAACGAAATACAAAAGAAATATATTGAAGAGTGGACAACGCAATATACTGTGAATGAAATTGTAGAAAATGTATTGGCAAAAGGAATTCCGGCAGGCCCCATCTATAATGTAAGGCAGATCACAGAAGATAAACATATCGCCATAGAACGTGAAATGTTTGTGGAGATAGAACACCCTGTGATTGGGAAAATGAAAGTAAATGGCAATCCTATTAAGTTGATGGATAATATGCCTGAGATCAGTAAACCGGCACCAACACTCGGACAACATAATGAGGAAATATTCTGTGGGTTACTGAAACATTCCGAGGAACAGATTAAGGAATGGAGGAAACATAACATTATATGATGGAAGATATACCATTCAGTGCCATTATGAAGTCGCCTGAATGCAAGAAAGAATCTTGAAAACTGATATAATGGAAATACATAGAAAAGGTGGTGGAGAGATGAAAACAAAAAAACACAATTGGAAAAGGTGGCTACCGCTCTACTTGATGATGGCACCTGGATTAATCTATATTTTTATCAATAATTATATTCCTATGTTTGGTACAATTATTGCCTTTAAACATATCAATTACCAGAAAGGCATTTTGGGGAGTGATTGGGTAGGACTGAAAAATTTCAAATTTTTGTTTGCCACAAACGATGCCTGGGTAATTACAAGGAATACGTTATTGTATAATCTTGCTTTTATAGTGATTAATACAGTGGTTGGAATTATTCTTGCAATTTTTATATGCGACGTTGTGAGCAAAAAATTAAAAAAATTTTATCAAAGTGCGGTATTGCTCCCCTATCTGATGTCAATTGTAATTATTAGCTATATTGTTTTCGCATTTCTTTCAACAGAAAACGGAATGGTGAATAATTCATTGTTGATTCCATTCGGGAAAAATCCGATTTCGTGGTATGCGGAACCAAAATACTGGCCGCTTATTTTGACACTTGTGAATGTATGGAAGGGAGTCGGATATGGTTGCTTGATTTATATCTCGGCGATCAATGGTATTCCCAAAGATTACTATGAAGCTGCAAATTTAGATGGAGCAGGTAAGTGGAAACAGATTCGATGTATTACGCTTCCATCCTTAGTCCCTTCGGTGATTACACTTACTTTGTTATCGATTGGAAGAATTTTCTATTCTGATTTCGGATTGTTTTATCAGGTACCGTTGGACTCCGGAACATTGTATTCTACGACAAATGTAATTGATACTTATGTATATAGAGCACTGATTAAACTGGGAAATGTTGGAATGTCTTCTGCTGCTTGCCTATATCAGTCGGTTGTAGGATTTGTTTTAGTTCTCACCGCTAATTTGATCGTTAGGAAAGTAAGTAAGGAAAACGCACTGTTTTAGGAGGAGAAAAATGATCCGTTCAAAATCGAATATGCGGTTTCAGGTTTTAGCGAATTTTATACTGATTCTGTTTACCATATTTGTAATTACCCCTTTTATTCTTTTAATTATGTCTTCCTTTACGGAGGAAAGTACACTGATAAGAAACGGATATTCATTTTTCCCGGAAAAATTCAGCTTGGAAGCCTATGCTTACATATGGAAAAATGCGTCTAAGATAATGAGGGCCTATGGAATTACAATTTTGGTCACAGTAGTTGGAACAGCTGTCAATGTTATACTGTCAACTATGATTGCCTATCCGTTATCTCTTGAACAATTGCCTGGAAGAAGAGCAATAACTTTTTACCTTTTCTTTACGATGCTTTTTAGCGGTGGATTGGTACCATCCTATTTGTTGTACAGTAATTATTTTCATATAAAAAATACAATTTGGGCTTTAATTGTTCCTAACCTGTTGCTGTCGGCAATGAATGTGCTATTGATACGTACATATATATCAACAAGTATACCATCAGCATTGTTTGAGGCTGCAAAGGTAGATGGGGCAGGAGAATTTACAGTATTTTTTAAACTGGTGATTCCTTTGTCTAAACCCATTATTGTAACGATGGGAACTTTTGCCGGCCTGGGTTACTGGAATGACTGGACAAATGGTTTATATTACCTTACGGATACTAAATATTATAGTATCCAGAATCTGTTGAATAAAATGATTACAGATATACAGGTATTGTCTTCTAATTCGTCCATGGCTTCACAAGCCTCTTCGGAAATGGCAAAATTACCTACAGTAGGTGTACGTATGGCGATTGCGGTTGTAGCAATGCTGCCGATATTTGTAGTATTTCCGTTTTTACAGAAATATTTCCAAAAAGGAATTGCATTAGGAGCAGTAAAGGGTTAATACATTGCCCTTACAAGATAAAATAAAAATATGGGAGGATAACAAATGAAGAAAAAAATTTTATCAATGTTACTCAGTATGGTGTTGACGGTAGCTTGCCTTGCGGGATGCGGGAGTAACCCAAGTAGTGGTGGAGAAACCGGTGGAACAGCTTCTACAGAAATACCTAAAAATCCGGAAGATATGTATACGGTCACAATGGCTGTGATTGGAAATGATCAGGAGGACATGGATCTTGTAGAAGCAGAAATGAATAAAATCCTGGCGGAAAAGGTTGGTGCACAAATTGATGTAATCACATTGGGATGGGGAGTATATCAGCAGCAGTTACAACTTATGTTATCCGGTGCGGAAAAACTGGATTTGGTCCCCATAATGTATAATAACGTGAGTACCTATGTAAACAGCGGTCAGGTATTGGATATGTCTGATTTGATTGACCAGTATGGCGTTAATATGAAAGCAGCTTTGGGTGAAGATATTCTCAAAATTGCTAATATGAATGGCTATGTGTATGGTGTGCCGGTGGAAAAAGAATGGTATGCAGACAGCTGTCTGGTAATGAGAAAAGACATTTTGGACAAATATAATTTGGATGTGTCTAATGTGAAATCTTTGGCTGATTGTGCGCCTATTTTCGAAACGATTCATGAAAATGAACCTGATATGAAAATTATTGTAGGCGCTAAAGATGGTTTGATCGGTAACGTATATTTTGCCGATGTACTTTCCGATCGTTTTGGAGTATTGGATAATGGCGGTGCTGATACTACGATTGTGAATTACTATGAGACGGATAACTACAAGAATCTGGCTGCTACGGTTCATGATTATTATGAAAAAGGTTATATCGACAAGGATATGGCAACATCTACAGATGCCGGAACCACAATCCTGAAGGCCGGAAATGCATTCTGCTTTGCCACTCCTTATAAACCGGGCGTTGCGGAACAGGAAAGTCTGAATACCGGTTATGAATTGGTGGCTGTAAGAATCAACCCTACTCCTGCGTTTTGCTATACCAATGCTGTTGCCGCAATTACTTGGGGAATTGGTCAGAATTGTGAAAATCCGGAGATGACAATGAAAGTGCTGGACTACATGTACGGTGATCCGGAATTAATGAATCTGTTTAACTGGGGTATTGAAGGCGTTCATTATGTTGTCAAAGATGCTGAAAATGATGTGATTGGATTCCCGGATGGGGTAGATGCTTCTAATGCAAAATACAATCTGAATATGGGATGGGAACTTCCGAACCAGTACAAGATCCATGTATGGGAGGGAAGCTCCAGAAAGATTATGGATGCGCAGAAAGAGATGAATACCACTGCAAATAAGTCAAAAGCATTAGGTTTCATGTTTGATAGTACATCTGTCAGCAATGAGATTGCAGCACTAAACAATGTGGTTAGTGAGTATTCGGCTTCTATCGATTGTGGCGCAGCTGATCCTGCCACGGCCATTCCGGAGTTTAATGAGAAGTTATACGCAGCCGGTCTTCAGACTGTAATGGACGAGAAGCAGAAACAATTGAACGAGTGGCTGGAAAATCAAAAGTAATGTGTTATAATGTGGCTGTGAATAACAGGAATAAATAAATATAGGAGGTCCCGATTAATGTCGAGAAAACATAAGAAGGTCTTGAGAAAAAATATTACTCTGATCATGTGCGCATTAATCGGGACAATTGTTGTTGTATACGGTGTTGGTATGATATTATTCCGTGGATATGTCAAAGAGATAGCAAATATAGCCAGCAGGACATTTGATTTCTACGGGAATGAATTGGATCAAAAAATGAATGGTATTAATACGCAGCTTGTAAACACGTTGTTGAATAATAAATCTATCAGAGAAATAGAAGAGATGGATTTGAACACAGAGGATAACTCTGTGGTTTACAGCATTGCGGAGCAAAATGAATTGAAACAATATTTTCAGGCAATGGCAATTAATTATGGGGACGAATACCATTTTTGGTTTTATAACAAAGACAAAGATATTTTTCTGATTACGGGAGATGATGAATACCCTCAAAAGGAACTTTTTAAAGGATATATTAGGACAGTGGCTTCCGAAGAACAGATTCCTATAACAGAAAAGAGAAAATGGTTTGTGCAGGATGTTCAAGGAACGTTGTTTCTTACAACTACCTTTTGCTTGAAAAATAATTATGTGGGTTGTTGGATACGGCCTGAGAAAATATGCGCTTCTTTTCGAGAAACACAGGAAGATACACTTTCCTTTTTTATTCGAGATTTGAGCACCGGAGTACATTATTTGGAGAATAGCAGTGCATCCGGAAGTATGTTTCAGAAAAATGAAAATATTCAGGAAAACAGTAGCTCGCATTATTGGGAATACGAATTTGAAAATGCAAATGTATCTATAGGAATAGATGTCAGCGACAAAATAAAGAAAAGTGCTGGAACCTATGAAATACTGATGGGAATTACCACAGTATTGATTTGCTTTATGTGTATTGGAGCTTTTTATTATTTCAGGCACTATGTACAAAAACCGTTATACATTTTTGAAGAGAATCTACGAAAATTTCAGGAAACTGGAGAATTAGAGCAAAATAATTATTATGAAGAATTCGAAAATGTAGGTGAAATCTGGAGAAATCTGGAAAAAGAAATTCAGGAATTAAAAGTTCAGGTATATGAAGAACAGCTGGAAAAACAGAAAACTAAAATAGATTATTTACAATTACAGATCAGGCCCCATTTTTATATTAACTGTCTTAATAGCATATACAGTATGGCGCAGTTGAAACATACAGAAGAAATCCAGCAACTGGCATTGTATGTATCCGGATATATGAGATCTATTTTCCGCAAAGGAACGAAGCCTATCTTAATGGATGAAGAATTACAGCAGATTGTAAATTATGTAAAAATCCATAATATTTTATACCGCTATGATTGCAAGTGCCATATCTGCGTAGATGAGCGTGTGAAACAGGCAATGATTCCACCGTTGATAATGATAGTCTTTGTGGAAAACTGCGTGAAGTACACGGTAGGAAGCAAAAGAAAGATAGAAATTAGCATTGAAGGAAGCTTTCTGGATGAGGAACAGAAAAAAATACAAATTCGGATAGCGGATAATGGTCCGGGTTTTCCTGAGAATGTGTTAGAAAAATTTCGAAAGAATGAATTTGGAGCAAATGATGACAGATTCCAAATTGGAATACGCAATACAAAAGATCGGCTTCAACTGCTCTATGGGGCGGAAGCAAGTCTCATGTTAGGTAACGGTGAAAACCTGGGAACGGAAGTTATAATAATAATTCCGTATCAAAACGGAGATGAAAAGAGTGAATATTCTATTAGTAGATGATGATGTGAATGTGCTGGAAAGTCTGCAGTTTGGGGTTGCATATTCGTTACTGGGAATAGAAAAGATTTACGTTGCTGAAAATGCTGCGGATGCCAAAAAGATACTTAAGAATGTACCGATCCATATTATGGTAACAGACATAGAAATGCCAAACGAATCGGGAATTGAATTGTTAAAATGGACAAAAACACAGAATTTAGACGTGGTTACTATATTCTGCACGTGTTATGCAGATTTTAATTATGCCAAAAAGGCTGTGGAACTTCAATGTTTTGACTATTATCTGAAACCGATTTCTTTTGACGATTTTGAAAAATTAATATCTAGGGCTGTAGAAAAAGTCAGACAAGAGAGCAGGAAGAAAACATATTATCAGTATGGCGTGTATTGGTTGGATGATGTAAAAAACAGAAAAGCACATTTTTGGGAGCATATCATGTTTCCGCTGGCAATTCCGGATGAAGAACTTTTAAATGCATTGATTGAAGACAATCGTTTGGAATATGACACTGAGCAGTTGTTTGATGTTTTTTTGCTACATACATATGAAGAAGAGGAACGCTTTCAGAATCTGACTTCAACAATGAGCGAATTTATTATTAAAAATGTCGTTACAGAAATTTTTAGCGATTTGTGCAATATGGAGACCATAGTGAAGTATGGAGAGGATACCTATGTGATTGTAACCCGTAATCTAAAAGAAAATGCGGAGATGGTACTGAAGAAATTGATTATGCAGTGTGATATCCATCTCAATTGTCGAATGCGTGTATTTTATGATCTTGAATGTCCTCTGCCCGCCGTAAAGGAATGTTTTGAAAGGTTGATTCATATTTGGAATGAAAATATCAGCAACGATGTACAGATATTCTGGGCGCGGACATACCAAAGGGAAGAAAATACATATTCATTCGGTGCTATTGGAGAATGGGAGATTTATCTGAACACAGGTGCGGTGAATAAGATTTTAGATGAAATCGATCACTATTTCTCAGAGAAAAAGAGACATCATGGGTTAACAGCGTATGAATTAAAAGCTATGCAGGTGAATCTGATTCAGATGGTGAATACTGTGTTGATGAAAAACAATATCGAAGCCCATGAGCTATTTGTAAATACGGAATATGAAACTTATCGGAAAATGTCATTGAAGAATTATGATAACTATATGGAATTCTGTAAATATTTATTGCAAAAAGCATATAGCTATATTGACTACGTAAGAGAAAATACATCTATTGTAGAGGTAGTTAAAAAATATATTGAAGAACATTATAATGAGGAAATTTCCAGAAATGAGCTGGCAGGAATTGTATATTTAAATGCAGATTATCTTGCAAGACTTTTTAAAAAAGAAGAAGGAATCTCTATTACCGATTATGTTATTCGTATGAGGATAAAGAAGGCGTCTGAACTGTTACAATACAGTGAAATCTCTATTAATGAAATTGCTATGAAAGTGGGATATGATAACTTTTCATATTTTTCCAGATTATGTAAAAAAGTGTTGGGATGTAGTCCGAAAGATTATAGAAAAAAAGCAAAGGAGAAATTAAATGAGTAGTTATTTTGAATGTTCGGGAAATGGACCGATTGTGACAACAAGAGCAGGAAAAATAAGGGGATATTTGTGGAATACAACATATACATTTCAGGGGATTAAGTATGCAAATGCAAAAAGATTTCAGATGCCGGAGGAAATTCAGCCGTGGGATGGGATAAAAGATGCTACTTCTTATGGCTATGTATGTCCATTGTTGACCCAGGATGTTCCCAACGGTGAAATTATGGTTCCTCATAGATACTGGCCCATGGATGAACACTGTCAGTATTTGAACGTTTGGACGCAGACGTTGGATACTTTGGCAAAAAAACCGGTTATGGTATGGCTTCATGGAGGTGGATTCTACGCAGGATCTTCTATCGAACAGATAGCATATGACGGTACAAATTTAAGCCAATTTGGGGATGTGGTTGTAGTATCATTGAATCATAGATTAAATCTTTTGGGATATTTGAATTTGTCAGAATATGGAGAAAAATATTGGAACTCGGGAAATGTTGGAAATGCTGATATTGTAGCGGCATTGCGCTGGATTAGAGACAATATTGAAGCGTTTGGCGGGGATCCTCAAAATGTAACATTATTCGGGCAATCCGGAGGAGGCATGAAAATATGGACGCTGATGCAGACACCGGAGGCTGATGGCTTGTATCATAAAGCGATTATTCAGAGCGGCGTATTGGAAGATTTTATTGATGAAGAGAATACAGATGCCAAACCACTGATCCGGGCAATGCTGCAGGAGCTTAATATGGAAGAATCGGATATTGAGAAATGGGAGGATATGCCTTACAGAGAGCTGGCAGATGCTTATAATAAAGTCTCCAATAAAGTACTGGCTGAAGGTGGTTATATTGGAGGACATCCGATTCGGAACTCTTATTACATGGGGGATCCTTTAAAAATTGGATTTTCGGAATATGCACAAAAGGTGCCGGTGTTAATAGGAAGTGTGTTCGGAGAGATGGGATTTGCACCCGGGCTGATCGGAAGGAATCAAATGACACAAGAGGAATTGATCAGGATTGTCGAAAAACGATTTGGTGAACATACTCAGTCTGTGATTCAGGCATACGCGCAGGCATACCCGGGAAGAAGCATTGCAGACTTAACTACATATGATATTTTTTTCAGAAAACCGGTAATTGATTTTGTGAAAAAGAGAAAGACATATAAACAATCTAATATATATGCATATGTCTTTGCGGTTGAATTTCCTCTGGATGATGGGAAGCCGGCATGGCATTGTTCTGATCTGGCTTTTGTATTTCACAATACAGATAAGGTTCCCGTGGCTAATATGCCGGGAGTCACGGATAAACTAGAAGAAAAAATGTGCAAGGCATGGGTGAATTTTGCTAAAACAGGAATTCCATTCATTGATGAAACGATTGCTTGGCCGGCCTGTACAGAAGAAACAGAAAATTATATGGTTATCGACAATGATAAATGGCAGGTAAGAGAGAAGTTTGATTACGAATTAGTGAAACAGGTAGCGGACAGTGGCATGAAATCTCCATTTTCTACAAAAGAAAGGAGAAAAATGTTGCAGAAAACTCAAAAAGAAGCAGAAGAGAAAGGCGTATTTTTACATTGAAGACAGAAAAAATAATAACTGAATTATTGGAACAGATGACCTTGGATGAAAAGATCGGGATGGTTCATGGAAATGGATTGTTTCAGAATAAAGGGGTAGAAAGACTGGGAATACCTTCTATGAAATTTTCAGATGGACCTATGGGTGTTCGGAATGAGTTTCAAAATGATAAATGGATTCCCCTGGGCAATACTGATGATTATGTATCTTATCTTCCAAGTAATAGTGCTATAGCATCTACATGGGATGTCGATGTTGCATATGAAGTTGGCAAGGTCTTGGGAGCGGAAGCCAGAGGCAGAGGAAAAGACATGATTTTGGCGCCGGGAATTAATATCAAACGAAGTCCCTTATGTGGGAGAAATTTTGAATATTTGAGTGAAGACCCCGTGCTGACAGCAGAGATGGCAGTTGCTTTGATAAAGGGAATACAGCAGAATGATGTGGCAGCCTGTGTAAAACATTTTGTGGCAAACAATCAGGAAACTAATCGACTGCATGTGGATACTAAAGTAAATGAGAGAACCTTGCAGGAAATATATTACCCGGCGTTTCGACAGTCTGTGCAGAGGGCAGATGTTTATTCGGTTATGGGAGCCTATAACAGATTAAACGGTACCTATTGCTGTGAAAATAATCTGTTGCTGAAGGAAGTATTGCGTGATCAATGGGGATTTGAAGGAATTGTAATCAGTGACTGGGGAGCAGTGCATAATACGTTAGATGCGGGGCAGGCAGCACTTGATATTGAAATGTCAGTATTTGATAATTTCGACGAATATTGTCTGGCAGAACCTTTGAAGCAAAGGATCTTGGATGAATCAGTAGATATGGCGTGTCTGGATGCAAAGGTGCGTAACATCTTGCGAGTAATGTTTAAGTTAAAAATGATTGGAAAGGAAGCGGTACATCGAAAAAACGGCTCCTATAATACTATGGAGCACCGGCAGGTGTTGAAAAAAGCAGCGGAAAAATCTGTTATTTTATTGAAAAATGATAGTAAATTATTGCCACTTGGAAATACATATCATAAGAAAATTGCAGTCATAGGTTGTAACGCAGACCGAATTCACTCGGGCGGTGGAGGTAGTGCAGAAATTAAGGCTTTGTATGAAATATCACCGCTTCTTGGAATCAAAATGGAATTTGGAGGTAATGCAGAAATAGTATATGAACCGGGGTATTATATTCCGGAAAAAAAGGAGCTTAACGGAGAAAACTGGCAGGCTTCCAGTGTGGATGACAAAGAAAAAATACAACAACAGATCCGTAGGATGAGAGAAGAAAAAAGAAGATTAAAAAAGGAGGCATTTTATTCAGACCTATCGGAAATTGAGGAAGAATATCACAGAAGAGCTCTGAAGCTAGCTGAAGAAAGCGATATTGTTCTGTTTGTAGGAGGGTTGGATCATGAATATGACATTGAGGGAGAGGATCGTCCCTGCATGAAACTTCCGTATCATCAGGATGAATTGATTACAAAATTATTAAAGGTAAGACCGGACACAATTGTAACTTTAATAGGAGGATCTCCGGTGGAGATGCCATGGGAAGAAAAAGCAGGTACAATTTTGTGGTCTTATTATGCCGGAATGGAGAGTGGCACAGCCCTAGCGGGAATCCTCACCGGAAGAATCAATCCCAGTGGAAAACTGGCAGAAACTTTTCCTCGTGTTTATGAAGATACACCGACAGGTCATAACGGACAATTTGGGAGAGATAATATGGTCTGTTATGAAGAAGAAATTATGGTCGGATATCGTCACTATGAGAAAAATGATATTTTGCCGATGTTCTGCTTTGGACATGGACTCTCTTATACAGAATTTGCGTATCACGATCTGCAGGTGAAACAAGATAATGATGCAAAAGACAGAGTGAGCATATCGTTTGATATAGAAAACGTAGGTCAAATAGACGGAAGAGAGATTGTACAGATTTATGTGAGGGATGAGGAGTGTACAGTAATCAGACCAGAAAAAGAGTTAAAGGCATTCAGAAGCATTACGCTGAAAGCAGGGAGCGTATGCAGAGTAGAGATTACTTTGGATAGTATGGCGTTTTCATTTTATGATGAGAAGAAACATGATTTTTGTGTGGAACCCGGAATTTTTGAAATATGTGTAGGCAATTCAACGCAAAATATTTTATTGCATCAGAAAATTGAATACCCTAACTGCAGTAAGCAGAATGTGTGAAATCCCGATTCTAATTCATTATAAAATAAAGGATAAACTAGCTACCGCTTTGGGCTGACTGATGAGACCGTCAGCTCAAAGCGGTAGTTTTATTATTTTATGGAATTATGAAAGTGGTAGTCAAATTGGAATGCGGAATGCGGAATCCTTAGGATATCTTGAGTTTCCGCAAAATGCAATAAAAACAAGGATGACTTTCCCCAAGGTACCAATCTGCCTGATTTTTGAAAAATCCTGAGTGGCAGTTTCAAGATTAGAGGCACCTGAATAAGCCCCACCGGAATCGGGCTTTGGGGAAAATATTCTTTTATCTATTCAAACGACTAACTTGAGGCAGAGTTGATGGTATGCCGGACGTTTTGTCCGGAACCAGAGCCTGATACCCTCTTTTGTATACGAAAGTATGCCACAGATGCCTTTTGCCAGCCGGTAATAGCAGAAATGTACTTTTTCCTTTACAGGGTCTGCTTTTTGTATGATGGAAACCTTAACAGCATTCGTTTCGGGCTTCATGGATAAATGAGCCAGAAACGCCATGCACAGGGTAATATAAAAATTTAGAGCATTGACTGCTTCAAGCTTCCGTACCCGGAAGTTTTCAAAATGGAACATCTGCTTTTTACAGCGGAAGTATTCCTCAATGCGCCATCTTGAGAAGTATGTCTTTGCAACCTTTATGACATCTTCTTTTGACTTGATTTCCTTATTGGTTGCCAGCATCATGGGATGCTCGGTAATGCCATAAACGAGAACCAGATAAATATCTTTTCTGGACGCAGTCACTTGTACTTTTACGTGGGAAAGATAAGCTTCGTGGCACTTTCCGCGGAATATAAGAGGTGTTTTAATTTTTCCTTTCCGCTGATTACGCAACTGTGTGGCAGAAACCCATTTTCCGTGGAAAAATAGTTTCCGTTTGGAGGTAAGGCGAATCACGTAATCCTGTTTCAAGTCATCAAGCTTTAGAAACATCTTGTTGTCATCATATCCCCTGTCCATGACGAAAGTAGCACGACCAAATATATCTGAACCGCATTTCATAGCAGAAAAGGTTATATCATTGTTGGACGTAAAGTTCTTTTCCTTTGAGGAATGAATCTTCGAGAAGATGCTGACAGGGTGTGCGTTTTTTGCCAGAACACATGCCTCCGTCACGTGATAGCCTTTTTCATAAACATTTTTAGTGGTGGTACTCTTTGAACCGTCCCTGACAGTACCAAGAGCCTCAAATTTATAACCATCAGGTTTTACAATGTCGCTGTCATCGATGTGAATAACAGGCTCATCCGGAATCCATTTACGGATCAGGGAGCGGTAAGCTTTTAAAGCTTTTGAAGATGTACCTTTGTTCAGATGTCTGGTAAGCCTTTCTACAGAATTGACCTTTTTGGAAGATTCATGAAGCTGGTCTACGATATCAGTAAGAAGACAGCTGCTGGAGGCAAGAATACCATAGGTCATGTCGGCAGTGAACTTGCGATCTGGTTTGGAAAGATGCCTGGAAATTTTTTTGGAAAAAGTTAAAATTTCCCGTTTCATTTGGTAGGTATTTGATGTAAAATTAGCCACAGGGAATCCTCCTCTAGTATAATTAATGGTGTAGTCAATCAAGACTACTTGGTTAATAAGTTTCTATAAATCAGATAACAGAAGAAGGGATTTTTCCTTCATCAGATGTTATTAATGACTAGCATGTCTGACGGCTCCTGATAGACACCCAATAAAACATAAGGTATTATCTCTAAGGATAGGACAAAGAATGTATTCCTCCTTGGGAAGTCACTTCTGTGACTGATACCTACAAAAAAGTCAATTAGTCCATTCGACAGGGTTTTATGTTTTAGCTGGTTGGGAGCCGGTAGGCAATACCCGAATGACGCGCTAGGTTGTGTACCTGCCAGATTGGAAATGGATTCCTATCCGAAAGGAGGTTATCCACATGTCAAACAATGTTATTTTTAATTTCGATGAATTATTCATCTCCGTTGGTATTGATGTCGGTGCCGACTTCTCCTGGATGTCGATTGTACTTCCTAACCAACAGTTTGTAGGAAAGCCTTACAAAATCCTACACAACAGCATGGATTCCCTTGCTTCGGCTGTCTCTAAAATAAAAGAAGCAGAAGAAATGTATTCTTTGGAAAGTCGCATTTTCCTTGAATCCACGGGAATTTATCATTACCCACTCTTCTGCTATCTTCGTGATAAGGGTTTTAACTGCTCAGTTATCAATCCTATCATCACAAAGAATAGCACAAATATCAATATACGAAAAGTACATAATGACCGTTTTGATTCTAAAAAAGCTGCTTTAGTTGGCTTAAAACCTGATTTAAAAGTTTCTCTTATGCCATCTGACCTTGCTTTGAACTGTCGCAATCTATGCCGTGAATACTACGATTTGATGGACAGCCGTAATGCTTACGTGAACAAGCTTATTGACGAACTGCGTATGGTTTTCCCTCAGTATCTTGGCATTTTTTCCAAGGTTACGATTGATACGTCTCTTATCTTGTTGGAAACTTACACATCTCCATCTGCCTTTATTAACGCAGACAAACAAGAGATTATTGATCTCATCAGGTCAACAGCTCGTTTTGGACTTACATACGCTTGTAACAAGTATAATGCCATTATTCAGGCTGCTAATGATGCAGACGAGTTCGGTTACATCCTTGACAGCAACATCAAGAGAATCCGTCTATATATTGGTTTTATCCGTAAATATGATGAAGAAATCAACAGCATTCTGGAATCCATGCATGAGCTTGCTGCCGCTAATGAGGATACCGATTTTGTGAAACAGATTCGCCTAATTGAAACATTCAAAGGGGCTGGTTTCTTGTCCGCTATGTCCCTTATGGGAGAGATTGGTGATTTTTCTGCATTTTCAAAACCAAAACAACTTTTTGCTTACTTTGGTCTTGATCCAGCTGTAAAACAGTCTGGAAAATTTGAAGGTACTAAAATCCAGATGTCGAAAAGAGGCTCTGCCATAGCAAGACGGGTTATTCACACACTGACCTTGCAAAGTATCAGTGCTTCCCGTACCGGTGAATCAAAAAATCCAGTACTCCTTGATTACTATCTCAAAAAGTGTGAATCAAAACCAAAACTAGTTGCAATGGGAGCTGTTTCACACAAGGTATGCAACATGATATTTGCAATCCTTCGAGATAGCAAACCTTTTGAAATCATTACACCGCAGGAACATATAAAAAAATACAACGCTGCTAAATGCGACGTAGCTGCGTAAAATAATACCACCTACTGAATCAATATCTTTTTTGAATGATATTTTCCCCAAGGGGTAAGCACGCCCTTTTTTAAAGAAAAATATTTTTCATTTACCTATTGACATTTATTAGCTGGACTTTTTTGTTTAGTATGATTTTTTTGTGGTGAATTAATTTTACATTAAAAAAGAAGAAGATTCCTTATATTTTGGGTAATTTTTGAAAGTTGTTTATGACAGTATCTGAAAAACGATTCGGTTGTGGATAAAACTGCGGAAACTCAAGATTGTTTTTTTTATACAAAAGAGTTAATATAGTTTCAGTTATTAACAAAATATGAGGAGGTACAAAATGGGTTTTTTTGATGATTTTGGAAAAAAGATTTCTTCAGCAGGGCAGGAGGCCATTGCCAAGACAAAGGAACTGGCGGATGTGGCTAAAATCAATTCCAGTATTTCAGATGAGGAAAATAAGATAAAAACAGCTTATTCTGAAATTGGAAAAAAGTATTTCGAAAATCATTCTGAAGATTCGGAAGAAGATTACGAAGCGCAGATTGCAGTTATTAAAGAGGCAATGGAGAAGATCAAGGCTTATGAACAGCAGATCGTTGAAATTAAGGGTGTAGTTAAGTGCCCTAACTGTGGCGCAGAGAATTCCAAGACAGCTGCTTTCTGTGCTACCTGTGGTACTGCGCTGCCGGTACCGGTGACGGAATCTGTGGAAGCCACGGAACAGAATGTGGTGGAGAAGAAATGCCCCAATTGTGGTGAAGTAATCAACGACGGCGCAGCTTTCTGTGCAAAGTGCGGTACCAAAATAGAGGAGGAACAGTAAAATGGAGAAGACAAAATTAGGAGTTTCCGTTGGGATTTTTGGTGCATTTTTATATGTGGCAGCATTATTCGGAGGATATATAGCAATTACCCTGTTGGCAGGATATGTACTCCTCATGGAATCCAATGAATGGCTTAAGAAGACCGCAGTGAAAGCAGTTGCAACACTGGCATGTTTCAGCTTCCTGTCTCTTTTAATTGGTCTGATTCCGGATGCTGTGGAGGTGGTTACCGGGGTTTTCAATGTATTCTTTAATTTCTTTGGTAAAAGTATTTATCCTTCAGTAATTAATACCATTTTTAGTGTGATTTCTCAGATAATCAGCTTTCTGAAAGATTTAGTATTTGCTGCACTTATCTATAAAGCGTTAAACCAGGGAACTGTAAAGCTGCCTGTAATTGATAAGTTAATAGATAAGTACATTTAAGATACAGTCAAAATGGATATAGACCGGCCTCTGGCTGGTCTATATGTATATCCGGGAGAGTGAAAATTGAAAATGAAACAAATGAAAAAATGGATCTTACTTAGTATAGGTATGATACTTATGTTAAGTATGGTCGGCTGCGGTAAAAAACAGGATGAGGTAGTAGTGTATACAGCAGTTGACCAGGTATATGCAGATGAGATATTCGAAATGTTTGAAGAAGAGACCGGTATTACAGTAAAGGCGGTTTATGATACGGAATCCAATAAAACCACAGGATTGACCAACCGGATCATTGCAGAAGCGGAGAAACCGGTGTGTGACGTATTCTGGAATAATGAGTTTATTCAAACGATTGATCTGGAGAAAAAAGGAATGCTGCAAGCCTATGTTCCGGCAGAGGCAGATACGATTCCGGAATATTATAAAGCTGCAGACGGAACCTGGACGGCTATGGGAGGACGGGCAAGAGTATTTCTGGTCAATACAGACTTATTGACAGAACAGGAATATCCCGATAGTATTTATGATTTTGCAAATGATAAATATGAAGGAAGCCAATTAGCAATAGCATACCCTATGTTTGGAACGACCAGAACTATGGCGGCTGCAATATATGCACAATTAGGAGAAGTACAGGCAAGAGAATATTTTCAAAGTATTGCAGACAAAGGAGTACAGGTAGTAGATGGAAACTCTGTGACCAAAGATATGGCAGCCACAGGACAGGTGGCAATCGGGTTCACAGATACGGATGATGCCAAAGAAGCAATAGAAGATGGAGCACCGGTGGTAATGGTATTCCCTGACCAAGCTGAAGAAGGAATGGGCACATTAATGACACCCAACACTGCTGCTATTATTAAGGGAGCACCGGATCAAAAAAACGCAGAAGCATTTATGGACTTTGTTCTATCTGAAAAAGTAGAGAGAAAGCTGGTAGACATGGGATTCTTTGATGTAAGCTGTAGAGATGCTGTGTCAGATAGTGGAATTAAAGGAATGAATCTTAATCTGGAAGATATTTACGAGTATCTGGATATCGCAAGCAAAGATATGGAAACTATTTTTAGCAGAGCGCAATAAATAAGAGCTTCACGAGGGAGCAACGCATGAGAGATTGTAAAAGATTTTTTAAGGGAATGAGTATAGTTCCATACATCATCATGGTATGGCTCCCTCTCTTTTTTTCTTGGAGGGAGACTGTTGAACAGATCAGGCTGCCGGATGCCAGACAGATAGGTCTTTTGCTAAACAGCGTAAAACTCGGAGGACTTGCTGCACTCCTGACCTGTGTATTAGGAGGTCTGGCTGCCAATTACATTCATAAGGGATGGTTGTCAGACAGATGGTACAGATATTTTTTCGTTTTGCTGATGCCTGTGCCATATTATATCTATGCATTATCGTGGATGTATCTGATCAGAGTGTTATCTTTCATCCGTCCCGGCATTTTAAAATATTCAGCACAAGGCTTTGGAGCCTGCCTTTTCGTGGAAACCATGACGTACCTTCCTATTACCACATTATTGATTCTTTCTGCTCTTGAGATGTGCAACAGGCAGTCTGAAGAAATGGCAATGGTATATCAGAAGTCTTCTAAGGTATTGTGGAAAAACATACTCCCTGAAATATTGCCATATATTGTAGCAGCATTTGCAGCAGTATTTATTCTGTCGGTAACAGATTTTTCCGTGCCGTCCATGTTTCAATATAATACCTATGTACTGGACTTATACTCTGCATACGGGAGGACTGGTAGCAGCGCAAATGCGTATGCAATGTCATTACCCTTGTTGATCCTGTTACTTTTGCCATTAGCATTTGTACAACAGGCAATCAGAAAAATGAATCAACCGCAGAGAAGTGAAAGCTTTGTGAAATGTAAATATCCTGTGTGGTTACAAGGAATTATGAATGTTTCGTTTGGACTTTTGGTCTGTCAGGTACTGCTTCCGGTAATAACTTTTACAATTACATCCGATGGAATGCAGAATATTTGGAAATCATTTGATATGATTTATGAACAGGCAGGCGTGACATTGATCATAGCTTCTTTGGCAGCTCTTATAGCAGTCCTTTGTGTGATACCTGCAGCCGTTTTTTTAGCAAACTGCGAAAATGGACTGATCTGGATGATTATGTTGGGAAGTATGGTGATACCGGGATCGCTGCAGGCGATGGGACTATTAAATGCTGTCAATGGCTCCTGGGTTCATTGGCTAAGCACTTCGTTATTTATGCCGGCACTGGGGTGTGCAATACATTATATGCCGATTGCGCTTATCGTTTTAGTGAGTACGATGAAACGCATAGATAGAAAAAGCATTGAATTAGCGGTTTTATATGAACAAAACCGGTATGAAAAAACGCTTTTGGAACTGGGAATGTTTTTGCCGGGAATATTGAGCTCATTTCTATTAGTTTTCTTTTTGTCCTTTGGTGAAGAGGGAATCATGCTTGTGTTGATGCCGCCCGGAGCAGAGACTGTTTCGGTAAAGATATATAATTATCTGCATTATGGCGCATCGGAATATGTGTCGGGATTTTGCCTGTGGGTAACGCTGTTTCTGTTTTTGCTGGAAGTGATTCCGGTGTGTGTGATAAGAAAAAGATATGGGGGACACCATGCAAAAAGCGATTGAAGTGACGAATTTATGTAAGCAGTATTCACAGGAAGTACTTAAAAATTTTTCACTTTCTGTAAATGAAGGAGAAATGGTGGTGCTTTTGGGAGAAAGCGGATGCGGGAAAAGTACCTTTATCAGAATTCTGGCAGGACTGGAGAATGCGGATAGTGGAAGTGTCTTCCTCAATGGTATTTTCATGGATGACCGGACTCCTCCCAATAAAAGAAATATTGCATTGGTATATCAGGAGCCGGTATTGTGGAATCATATGCCGGTGTGGAAAAATATCGCATATGGAATGGCAAAAAAAGATAAAAACGTAATTTATGAACTGATGAATGCCTTGGAAATCGGCGGATTGGAAAAGAGATTTCCGGAAGAAATATCCGGTGGACAGGCCAAAAGAGTTGCACTGGCCAGAGCATTAGCAGCAGATAAGGGAATCTTGCTATTAGACGAGCCTTTGTCCAATATTGATGAAAAGACAAAACTGAAAAATCTGGAGTATCTGGTCCAAAACTATAAGGACAGGAAAACGATATTGTATGTAACACACAGTAAGATGGAAGCAGATTTTCTGGGGTGTCGGCAGATCAGAATGGATGTGAGAGATGAAAATGCGGCGAAGACGTTTCCTTACATATAGTTTATATTTCCTGTTTGTTTTATTTATTCTATTGGCATTTATTATTTCCCGAAAAATTGTGGAAAACCGGGATGAGAATGTTCCCTGGAGGGAAGATTTTACAATCCTGAAATCCGGCGAAGAAATTTCAGCACTCTATTATGATGGTGAGAATGTATGGGTAGGATGCAACGATGGTGTATATGTATATAATGCGGATACAAGAGAAGAAATAAAATATTATGGAGGACTAAATCTTATCTATTCTGCCGGAATAACAAAAAGTTCTGATGGAACCGTGTGGATCGGACATGAAGATGGCTTGACAGGGCTTCAGGAGAATGGAGACGGTGACAGACTGGAATTTAGTTATCCGGATATTCCCAAAGGACGTGTGAATACTGTGGAATGGGATGGGGAAAGACTCTGGGTCGGAACTTATCATGGCGCAGCCAGCTTAATACGAAGTCCGTCGGGATGGAAGGTAGAAAGTATATATAATTCCTCAAACGGATTATGCAGTGATTCTGTCAATGTAATAAAGAGCACAGGGCATAGCCTGTGGTTCGCATCCTATCTGGATCATAAAAACGGAGGAATTAGTATTTGGGATAATGACGGCACTCATTTTATTACTGTCGCAGACGGACTTCCCCATGCATATGTTACCTCGTTGCAATATCTCGGAGATGAAAAAATGCTGGTTGGAACCGGATACATGGATGATGGTGGACTGGCACTTGTCCAAAAGATAAACGGAGAATACAAAATTACAGCTACATTTTTCAGTGAGAACGGGGTTCCGGGAGAAAAAGTAAGACAGCTTTTTCTGGATGAGGATGGTTATCTGTGGATCACAACGGAATATGATGGAGTACTCATTCTTAACTATGCAGATGATGGTCTGCAGTCAGAACTTCAGGGAATGTATTTAAAAGAAGAGAATGGTTTGTCGGATAATGAAATAAAGTGTCTCATAAAGGTAAAAGATAGTTATTGGCTTGGAGGAAAGTACGGTCTTACGATCGTACCCCCAAATATTGTGGAGTAGGTAAACATTATGAAAAAGGAAAAACCGGCAGTAATAAATGAATTATCTTTAAACGAATTTATTTTAGTATTTAAGTATTTTATGAGAAAAACCAATTGTGCGCATGTCACGGGCTTTGTGAATGCACCGTTACTTTATGCAAAACCGAATGAGACAGAGCTGGAACAACTTATCAATCTGGCTATAAAGCATGGGACACTGGTTCGAAATGGCAATGAAACCACTATCAATGGGGTTGTATATACATTTATAAATGCATGGTCACAAAGTTCAAATATTGTTACGATAAAAAAGGCGGCTTATTCGGATCAGAAGGGAATATTTGTTACCAAATTGGATGGAATGTATCTTGCTATGCAGCAGGATGCGGTAAAAGACAGGGCTGTTTTAGTGGCAGATTCGGATATCGGAATTGTTTATGATTACTTTAGCAGCGAAATAGAGAAAAAAGATACAAATAAGCAATTTAAATTGAAGAATGCCAACAAGATTTTTTCAGAACAAGGGCGTAGTATTCATTTGGAAGTGGAACCTGTGAACCAGGTTTTTCTGCAGTGCATTGAGAATATAAGCGGTAAAAAATATGAAGCAGATGAGTTGATCCATATTGGAAAAAAACAGCTTGAAGAGATATCCTTAGATGATCATCACAGAGTAATTCATATTGAAAAATATAGCAATGATCAACTGAAGGAAGTAATCGTAAGATATATTGATAGTCATTGTCGTGCCAATAAAGAGCATGACAATAAGCCGGAAACAAAAGATGGAAAAATAGAGGATCCAGAATACTACACGCGACTGAGCTTTTTGAAATTGACAAGAAATGAAACATTTCCCAAAGGATTGTTCGGTTTCATAAAAATGATGTTTGTCAATTTTTTCAAGAGCTTTACCAACTGGAAAAATATACTGAAAAGAGTCGGCTTATGTGTATTGATGTCTGTTCTTACACTTATATGGAATCTTTATGCATTATGTTACCTGAACGATACATTTAACATTAATATAAGAGCTGTTTTTGGCAAGGCTACGGCCTATTTGCTGGCGGGTGTTGCACAGACTTCATCCGTGACCGGAATGCCGACATTTGCCGGAACAGTTAACACGGTTACGATTACGGCATTATTGTATTACCTGTTGGCAATTGCTTTAAGAACGATTGTCGGTGACATAGTTTCCGGAAAAGTCAAAACAAATATATCGCATGTATTTTCTTTTGGGAAGAACATCAAGCATTACACAGCTGCCGTTCCGAGAGGAATGAGTTATTATGTATGGACAGGTCTGGCAATAGCATCCGTTTTGAACATGGCGGTATTCAATCCGTTTACTGTTTTTTTACTTGCTGTCATGATTTTGTTCTCCTGTATGAAATGCGAAGATGGTGCAATAGCCCCATTCCTGATGATATTTCATTCAAGTACCCGGTATAAAAAGGTGATGAGCGGTAAAAGCCGGGCTCCGTTATTTGGAGAATATCAACTCAGACTATTTGGTATCAGTATAGGATTGATTTTGTGTTCCATTCTTAATGCGATACTCTGGTTTGTGCTGGATTTTAATTTCTGGGTCAGATTAACAATATCGATTGTTGTTATCATTCTGTCCTTTATCAAGCTTGGAATTATTAAGGTGAATAAACCAGCCGTGGCAGCAATCTTTGTATTATCTGTCATTTCTGTACAGATAGTAATGGTTATGACGGCTTCACCATTAATTGCATTTGCTGATGATGGTGGTTGGACCGAGTCAGGCAGCACGCTGTCGGGACTTATGCAAAACTATGGTTGGCAGACTGTTCTGGGATTCTCTCTTACTTTAGCAGCGGCTGTAGCTGTTGGCTGTCTGACATTTGGACTTGGTACGGCAGTCGTAGCCGCCGCAGCAGCAACCAGCTTTGGAGCGGCAGCGCTTGGAGCAACATTCACGGAAACCGGTAGAAAGGCGGCATACGATTTTATATGGGGAAATTATAGTCCATATGGAGGCGATTCTAAACTTGCTGCGGTTTTAAACCTGGGAGTTTCTCTGGTACCGGGATTTGGCGATGCGTTTGGTGTTGTCACAGGAATTAGAGATTGCTCGTATGATATCAGGGAAGGAGACTGGGGAGCACTTGCCCTGGATGGATTTGGACTTGCATTGGATACACATGGTCTTATTGGCGAGGCTGGAGATGTATTGAAGCACACAGATGATTTGGCATTTGTTGCAAAAACCTCTGGGAAAAATGCAGATGAAGTAGTGAGTGCGACAGCCAAAAAATCAAAAAGTTTAATAGATGAAGATCAGTTATTAGTGACAAAGGAAGCAATTTCTAATGCCAAAAAGGCAGATCCGATCAAGGCCAATGAAGAAGCTACAGAGGCATTGCGGAAAATAGGGAAAGATTCCGGGTATTCCGAGGAGGTTATTGATAAATATATTTCCAGATTAGAATCCGACAAACAGTATGATATTACGAAAGAGGCAAGAGATGCCTGGGGCAATGGCTGGGATAACTTAAGTTCTGAAGAACAGCAGATGCTCAAAGATATTGTTAGTGATAAAGATGTAACTGCGCTCAAATTAACAGAAAATAAATTAAATGGAATAGATACAATTACTGAATACAAGCGTAGATATGACGAAGGACTGTTTGATACCGATAAGTATAGCCTGGATGATATTCTTGAATTAAAATTATCAAAATCTGCCGGCACTAAGGTATATACAGGTATAGAACATAGTGAGTTATTGCCAAGAGCAGATGAGTTCATTAGTGATGATGCGATAGTTCAATATGTTAAAAGCCTTTGCCCTGATAATGAGCATTTACTAAAATGTACAAATCTGCAGGAAGTTGCTGACGAGTTAAGTAGAAATCCTGTGGAATTGAAACTTGTGACATTTCAAAATGCTGAAGCAAATGGAGCAAATATTCTTAGTTTTGGAGGAAATTTTGGAGACGTTAAGACAAGCTTAGAATCAGGTGGTGGCATTTTCTCAGTACCTATTAGCAAATTGAGTGAGTATGCAGATAAATATGGTGATATTTGTTCATATGAAGGTGGGGTATTTAAGATATCGGATTATGAAAGATTCGGACAGGAAGTGTTATCCGGTGTGCCATTAAATTCAGCAGATGGTGCATATATGATTACTACAAAAGTTCCATTAAACGGAACAAATATTTCCATGCCATCTGTCAATAGCTGGAGTGCTTACATGGATCAATTTGTGTCTGGTGGAAGACTATTAAGTGGTGAAGTTGAAGTGACACAAAAGCCTTTACATGATATAATCAGTGATGCTGTATCAAGTGGATCGAATGAATTGTCCGGCACCAGTGACGGTGTCGGCTACACAATATCTATTATGAGATAGGAGAAAAGCAAATGGGAACTGTATATGATAAATTAGTGGATCAGGCGGAAGCAATGGTGAATATTATCAACAAAAAATATGTTGCAGGCAATAGAATGGCGTATCTGGCGTTGCTTTCAGGTGTTGGCAGCTGCCGTATTGAAAGCTATCCCGGTGCCGGTCATAATTATCAGGCAGTCGTGGATGCGATTCATAATTGCTACGCAAGAGATAATACATCAGGGATTGATACAGGCTATCGAGATGGTCTGTACGCTATGATCAATGTAGCCGGTAGTTTTCCGGCGCTGCAAACCTTGATGAATATTCTATTTTACCAACTCAAGAAGGAAAAAGAGGGGAAGGCACAATTTAAGATAGATATTCAGGAGGTAATAGATAAGGTCAATATGCTGATTAGTGAAAATTGTGCATCTTATGAAAAAGAAAATCTCTCTTTTGGTAGCTGGCTTGAAAGAAACAGTAAATTTGCTTATGAAAACTATGGCATAAAATTGGGGAAAGAAGCTTTTGGTTGATATTGTGATACTTTCAGCTTATAATAAAAATTTGTAACAGTGCAATTTGAAATAGAGGTTTTCAATGAATATAGTAGTAGACGGATATAATATATGTGTAAAAACAACCGGTACCGGTGATAAGACGGTTGTGATCTTACAGGGCTGGGGTACGGATCTGGGAGTGTATGATTCTGTGGCAGGTGCCATTGACGGCAGCAGATACCGTGTGATCCAGTTCGATTTCCCGGGCTTCGGCGGCAGTGACGAACCGAAGGAACCCTGGGATGTGGACGGATTTGCGGACTTTTTCTGCAGATTTATGGAAGTAATGCAGGTAAAGCAGGCCACCCTCATCGGGCATTCCTACGGCGGACGCGTGATCATCAAGCTGGCAGCCAGAGAGAGCATCCCTTTTGAGATCACGAATATTATCCTGATCGACAGCGCCGGTGTCCTGCCGGTGCGGACTACTGCGCAGAAATGGAAGATCCGCAAGTACAAGATCCTGAAGAAATTCCTGAACATGAAGCTGATCTATGCCATGTTCCCGGAGGTGATCGATGACTGGAGGAGCCGACAGGGATCGGCAGACTACCGCAATGCGACACCCATGATGCGTCAGTGTATGGTGAAGGCGGTGAATGAGGATCTGACAAAGCTGCTTCCGAAGATCCGTCAGGAAGTACTGCTGATCTGGGGAGATCAGGATACGGCAACTCCTATCCGGGATGCACATATTATGGAAGAGAAGATACCCAACTGCGGCCTGGCAGTGATCCCGGGAACCGGTCATTTTTCTTTCCTTGAGAAACCGGCACAGTTCCGGGGAATTATGGAGGCATATCTGAAATGATCATACGTGTGCTGATAGCGGTCGTGCTTGCTGTTCCGGCATATTTTTATACCATGCGGTATAATATGCATATGTTCCAGCAGAACGGCTATAAGAATAAAGAACACCTTCACTGGCTGAAGAAGAAGTTCCGGCTGCAATGGATTCTCTATTTTGGCCTGGCACTGGGCATTGTGACCTGTGTGTTCCCATACCTTGCCCTTGAAATCTTCGAGTATCTGGTACTGCTCGTGATCCTCGTGGTATATCGTGCCATGAAGCGGATGAACACGAAGAAAAAGCTGGTGTATACCGCCCGGGTCAAGAGATTGCTCGCTACGGAGCTGATCCTTACGGCTGCGGTATTCGCGCTGGTGTGTGGATTGGGCGGAATGAAGCGGATCCCGGGACTGTGCATGATCCTGGTATCTGTGAATCTGTTTCTGGATATTGTGGCTAATGTCATCAATCATCCCATGGAGGCGGGGATCAATCAGCATTATATCAATGATGCTGTGAGAAAGCTGAAAAGCGTCCCGGGACTTACCGTCATCGGTGTGACCGGCAGCTACGGCAAGACCAGCGTAAAGTTCTATTTGCAGACACTTTTACAGGAAAAATATAATGTACTGGTGACGCCCGAGAGTTTCAATACGCCTATGGGTGTGGTGCGGACCATCCGCGGTTCCCTGAAGCCCACCACAGAGATCTTTGTCTGTGAGATGGGTGCCCGCCATGTGGGCGATATCAAGGAGATCTGCGATATGGTGCATCCCGATCACGGTGTGATCACATCTATCGGACCGCAGCATTTAGAGACCTTTTTTAACATGGAGAATATTCAGAAGACGAAGTTCGAGCTGGCGGATGCCCTGCCGGAAGGCGGCATGCTGTTCTTGAACGGTGACAACGATTATATTCAGCAGCAGGCAGCTTCTCCCGCGTATGATCAGACCCCGGAGAAGATCTTCTATTATTCCGAGACGGAAGGGACAGGATACTGTGCCAAAGATGTGAAGGTATCCCAGTTAGGTACGGAGTTCACGGTAGTGACCCCGGACGGCGAGAGCGAGAGATTCCAGATGCGTCTTATCGGTGCCCACAATGTCATCAATGTGGTGGGGGCTATCGCAGTTGCTCATAGAATGGGCATGACGCTGCAGGAACTGCGGATCCCGGTACGCCGGATCGAGCCGGTGCCCCATCGTATGCAGATGCGGGAGCACGGTCTGGTGACGATCATCGATGATGCTTACAATTCCAACCCCGTAGGTTCCAGGGCAGCGGTCGAGACGCTGGCTATGTTTGACGGTATCCGGATTCTGATCACGCCGGGCATGGTAGAGCTGGGTGACAAGGAAGCAGAATACAATCATAAATTCGGTAACTACGCAGCGGATTGCTGCGATTACATCCTGTTAGTGGGCAGACGGCACACCGAGCCCATCAGGGAGGGCGTGTTGGAGAAGGGATTCCCGGAAGAGAAATGCCTGGTATTCGACAAGCTGGAGGAAGCTGTATCTTACGCCTATGCCATCAAAGGGCAGGGACATAAGTATATTTTATTGGAGAATGACCTGACGGATAACTATTAGACGGTTCAGAGGCGATTTTGCGAAAGTGGTTCCGGATAGTTGACAGAGAGAGTAGGAAAATTCAGGAGGGAAAATAAATGAAGACAAGAGTAGCAATGCTGTTTGGCGGAAAGAGTGTAGAACACGAGGTATCCGTGATCTCCGGCATCCAGGCTGTCATGAGCATGGACACAGACAAATACGAAGTGATCCCGGTCTATATGACCAAGCGTAATGAAATGTACATCGGTGAGGAGATCGGCAAGATTGAATTCTATAAAAATATCGATGAACTGTTGAAAAAGTCCCAGAGAGTGATCATGACCAATGGGGATGGAAAGGTCTTCCTGACGCCATTCCCGGTGAAACTGTTCGGCGGGAAGAAACCGGTAGAGATCGACGTGGCTTTCCCCGTAGTCCACGGTACCAATGTGGAGGACGGCGCTTTCCAGGGTTACCTGAAGACCATGGGCATCCCCTTCGTGGGCTGTGATGTGACCGCATCCGCCATTGGTATGGACAAATACATCATGAAAGCTGTATTAAAAGAGTGTGATGTACCGGTACTGGATGCGCAACTGTATACTCTGTCGGATTATGCACAGATAGAGACTCTCCTTGACAAAGTGGAAAAAGGACTGGGATATCCCGTGATCGTAAAACCGGTCAACTTAGGCTCCAGCGTAGGCATCAGCGTAGCTAAAAATCGTGTGGAACTGATTCACTCCGTCGATGATGCGTTCAAGTATGCGACCAAAGTGCTGGTGGAGCACGCCATCACCAATTTACGTGAGATCAACTGCTCGGTACTGGGAGATGAGAATGACGCTATTGCTTCCGAGTGCGAAGAACCCCTGCACACCAAAGATATCTTAAGTTATGAAGATAAATACGTCAGCAATGCCAAGGGCAGCGGCTCCAAGGGCATGGCGAGCGTATCCCGCAAAATTCCGGCAGAACTGTCTCCGGAGAAGAGAGAAGAGGTGCGGGAACTGGCAGTCAGATCTTTCAAGGCGCTGGGCTGTAACGGTGTGTCCCGTATCGACTTTATGATTGACGAAGACAACGGCAAGCTGTATTTCAATGAGATCAACACGATCCCCGGATCTCTGGCATTTTATCTGTGGGAGCCGGTAGGAGTTCCTTACAAAGAGCTTCTGGACCGTATGATCCAGCTGTCTTTGAAGAGAGCCCGCACCGAGGAGAGACTGACCTTTACCTTTGACACCAATATCCTGAATTCCGCAAGCTTTGGCGGTTCTAAGGGTGGCAAATTGTAATAGCCGGTTTATGGATTTTATGATTATTTAATATATTTTTTAGCACTCGGGACTTGCGAGTGCTAAGCAGTAGTGATAATATAATCTCTGTAAGAGGAACAAGCGACTGCAACAGCAGACAATTGTTTGAAAAGAGATGTGAAGTGGTCAGCCGCGCAGGAAACTGTGTGGCTGATTTTTACATGGAGAACGTCTTGGTTGTGTGGCTCACCGGTTGGGCAGAATGGAGGGAATATGACGAAGACAACAAAAAGAGATTATTATGAAGTACTGGGTGTCAGCAAGACAGCGGACGCCGCAGCGATAAAAAAAGCATACCGGAAACTGGCGAAAAAATACCATCCGGATACCAATGCAGGAGACCCTGTGGCAGAGGAGAAGCTGAAGGAAGTCAACGAAGCTTACGATGTGCTGGGGGATGAAAAAAAGAAGAAACTATATGATACTTACGGTTTTGCTGCTTTCCAGGAGGGATTTAATGAGGAGGCAGCCAGACAGTATCAGGAGCAGTTTAAGAACGGAGGCGGCTTCGGCACCGATGGATTCGGCGGCTTTGGCAACGGCACGTTCCATTACAGCACCGGAGGAAGCGGTTTCGGTACCGGGGATTTCGGTGGCTTCGGCGGGGATGAGGATATTTTTGACAATCTGTTCGGACAGTATTTCAAGGGACAGAAAGGCTCCGGACGGGGTAGCCGGGCGAACTACCGCAGCAAAGGTCAGGATGTGGAATCCGGCATCACCATCAGTTTTGACGAAGCAATGCATGGCTGCGACAAGACCTTTACCTTAAGAGATCCGGCTACCGGCAAGTCCGAATCCGTGCAGGTGCACATTCCGGCAGGTATCGACACCGGTAAAAGTATCCGTCTGAAAGGTAAGGGCGGTGAAGGTTACTCCGGCGGTGAGAGCGGTGACCTGTATCTGAAGGTGACGGTACAGGAGAAACCGGGCTGGGAGCGTAGAGGACAGGATCTGTATACCACAGTCAATATCCCCTATACTACTGCGGCCTTGGGCGGCGAGATCCGTGTGCCCACGTTGTACGGCGATGTCATGTGCAAAGTGAAGGAAGGTACGCAGTCCGGCAGCAAGATCCGTCTGAAAGGCAAGGGTGTGGTATCCATGAAGGATAAAAATGCCCACGGCGATCAGTATGTCGTGATCCAGATTCAGGTGCCTAAGAATCTGACCCCGGCAGCAAAAGAAAAATTACAGGAATACAAGAAGGTCAGTGGATTTTGATCCACTGGCCTTTTTTAATGATAAAATTTTTCAGTAAAGGAGAAAAAACTGGAAATAAGAAAAACAGGTGATTATAATATTCATTCATAAATAGAATAAACAAAAGACTTCACACAGGAGGAAATGAATTATGTTGAAATGTTTAAAAAAGATTGATAAAGCAAAAACCGGTATTTTCGCAGCAGGCGTTCTGTTCGGAACCGCAGGTATCAAAGTACTGTCCAGCAAGGATGCGAAGAAGCTGTACACCAACTGCACCGCAGCTGTTCTGCGCGCAAAAGAGTGTGTCATGAAGACTGCGACCACTATCCAGGAGAACGCAGAGGATATCTACGCAGAGGCCCAGCAGATCAACGAGGACAGAGCAGCACAGGCAGCAAAAGAGTATGCTGGTGAAGCAGAAGCAGCAGAGACTGCAACAGAAGAATGATCCCTTCATGAAAGCAGGCATAAATTATGAGATTTGTGATCAAGCATGAGATAAAGGGGAGACTCAGGGTTCACATTTTACAGAGCCGCATGAGCTTTGCGCAGGCAGATACACTGCAATACTATCTGGACGGACAGAAGAATATTGTCAGTGCCAAAATTCAGGAGCGCACCCTGGATGCCACGGTAGTCTATACCGGTTCCAGGGAGGAGGCACTGAAGACACTGGAGAATTTTACTTATCAGGGTACGGAAGTGCCGGAGAACTATCTTGCTAATTCCGGCAGAGAGATGAACCGGGAATATAAGGATCAGCTGATCAATAAAGTGGTAATGCATTATGGGATCAGGCTGTTTTTGCCCATGGATATCCGTTCCGTGATCACCACAGTGAAGTCTTTCAAATATCTCTGGCACGGCGTAAAGACTCTGGCGAAGGGCAAGATCGAAGTACCGGTACTGGATGCCACTGCTATCGGTGTATCTGTGCTGCGTGGTGATTACAACACCGCAGCCTCTGTGATGTTCCTGTTAGGCATCGGTGAGATTTTGGAGGAGTGGACGCACAAAAAGTCTGTCGGTGATCTGGCGAGGAGCATGTCCTTAAATATTGACAAGGTATGGGTTGTGAGCAACGGACAGGAGATTCTGGTGCCGTCCACATCCATTAAGTCAGGAGATCTGGTAAGGATCCACATGGGTAATGTGATTCCTTTTGACGGCACAGTGACGGACGGAGAAGGTATGGTGAATCAGGCGTCTCTGACCGGAGAATCCGTTCCCGTGAGAAAAATCCCCGGTGGAACTGTCTATGCCGGAACTGTGGTAGAAGAAGGCGAGCTGACTATCTGTGTGAAAGAAAACGGCGGCTCCAGCAAATATGAGAAGATCATGACCATGATCGAGGAATCCGAGAAGCTGAAATCCTCTCTGGAGGGTAAGGCAGAGCACCTGGCAGATAAGCTGGTACCCTATACTTTCTTAGGCACCGGTCTGGTATGGATGTTCACACGGAATGTGACCAAGGCATTATCCGTGCTGATGGTGGATTTTTCCTGCGCATTGAAGCTGTCTATGCCGTTAGCGGTATTGTCTGCGATCCGTGAGGCAAGCACCTACGAGATCACGGTGAAGGGTGGCAAATACTTAGAGGCTATGGCAGATGCCACGACCATCGTATTTGACAAGACCGGTACTCTGACCAAGGCACAGCCTACCGTGGCGGATGTGGTATCCTTTAACGGACAACCCGCAGAGGAACTGCTTCGGATCGCTGCCTGCCTGGAGGAGCATTTTCCTCATTCCATGGCAAAAGCAGTGGTGCGGGAAGCAGCCCGCAAGGAGCTGGTACATGAAGAGCTGCATACCAAAGTGGAATATATTGTAGCCCATGGAATCTCTTCTACTCTGGACGGCAAGAAGATCATCATCGGCAGCTACCATTTCGTATTTGAGGATGAGCAGGCACAGATCCCGGAGGGCAGACAGGAGCTGTTCGATCAGCTGCCTGAGGAATACTCCCGCCTGTATATGGCAATTGACGGCAAGCTGGCTGCAGTGATCTGCATCGAGGATCCTCTCAGAGAAGAGGCTCCGGAGGTCATCCGACAGCTGAAGAGTCTCGGAATCCACAAGGTAGTCATGATGACAGGAGACAGCGACCGTATCGCCGGGGCAATTGCGGGTACCGTCGGCGTGGATGAGTATTATTCCGAGGTGTTGCCGGAGGACAAAGCAAGGTTCGTGGAGCAGGAGAAGCAGGCAGGTCATAAAGTCATTATGATCGGTGACGGCATCAACGATTCCCCGGCATTGTCAGCGGCAGACGTAGGGATTGCCATCAGCGAGGGCGCACAGATCGCCAGAGAGATCGCAGATGTGACCATCGGTGCGGATAATTTACAGGAAGTAGCGACACTGAAGGAGCTGAGCAATGCCCTGATGGCGCGGATCCATAAAAATTATCGCATGATCGTAGGGATCAACACCGGACTGATCATTTTAGGTGTGGCAGGAATCATTCCTCCCACTACGTCCGCTCTTCTGCATAATACATCTACCCTGTGGATCAGCACCAAGAGCATGAAGAACCTTTTGGATAGAGAAGAAGCATAAAAAGAGAAGAAGCATAAAAAGTGAAAAAGCAAAGGCCATTGTGAGAGAAAAAGAGAACTCCTCGCAATGGCTTGTGTTTTACTTTATAGTAAGTTGCTGCTAACTGAAAAATGTAATACAAAAAAGTGTAATACAATTTGAATAGAATGTACGGTACTTTTGTAGGAATTATATGTTGCATATTTGCAGATGCTTGTATATAATGATATAGTAATTCCTAGTTGGACGCTAGAGATAGGAGGAAGTATATGTCAGAACAATTATTACAGGTGCGTAACTTGTCCGTAAGTGTAGAGGACAAGCCCATCCTTCATGGAATAGATTTAGAGGTTCGTCCCGGAGAGACCCATGTCCTCATGGGACCCAACGGTGCGGGCAAATCCACACTGGGTTACACCATCATGGGAAGTCCCCGTTATGAGGTGACCGGTGGTGAGATCCTGTTCAAAGGGAAGGAATTATTAGAGGAAACTACAGACCAGAGAGCGAAGGACGGTATTTTCCTGTCTTTCCAGAATCCCCTGGAGGTACCCGGAGTATCGCTTCGGAACTTCATCCGTAATGCCGTGGAACAGAGAAGCGGTTCCCGCATCAAGCTGTGGACCTTCAAAAAGGAACTGGAGCAGGCAATGGAAGTATTGCAGATGGATCCGTCCTATGGGGACCGTGATCTGAACGTGGGATTCTCCGGCGGTGAGAAGAAAAAGGCAGAGATCTTACAGTTACTTATGTTAAAACCCTCTCTGGCAATCTTGGATGAGACCGATTCCGGACTGGATGTGGATGCGGTACGTACGGTATCCAAGGGCGTGGAAGAGTACCAGAAGGACAAAAAAGGTGCGCTGCTGATCATCACCCACAGCACCAGAATTTTAGAGTCTCTCCATGTGGACAAGACCCATGTACTGGTGAACGGTAAGATCGTGGCATCCGGCGACGCTTCCCTGGTAGACGAGATCAACGAGCATGGTTTCGAGCGTTTTCTGGAAGCATAAGGAGGTTGACGATCTGAATGAGTGAACGTGAAAAGACATACGTGGAAGACGTCAACAGAAGCATTTATGATATCCGTAATGAGGAGAAGGACGTCTATCGTATTAAAAAGGGACTGACTCCCGATATTGTGGCGGAGATTTCCGAGAAAAAGAAGGATCCCGCATGGATGGCAAATTTCAGATTACAGTCTCTGCAGATTTATAATGAGATGGAAGTTCCCGACTGGGGTCCCTCTATTGAGGGTCTGAACATGGAAGACATCGTAACCTATGTAAAACCTAATACCCATATGAGCGCCAAATGGTCCGAAGTGCCGGAGGACATCAAGGATACCTTCGAAAAATTGGGGATCCCACAGGCGGAGCGGAAGTCCCTCGCCGGTGTGGGCGCCCAGTACGATTCCGAGCTGGTATATCACAATGTCAGGGAAGAAGTGGCAGCCCAGGGCGTAGTCTATACCGATATGGAGAGTGCCCTGAACGGGGAATATGCGGATATGGTGCGGAAACATTTCATGAAGCTGGTAACACCCAGAGATCACAAATTCGCAGCGTTGCACGGTGCTGTATGGTCCGGTGGCTCCTTCGTATATGTTCCCCCCGGAGTGTCCGTGACGATCCCTTTGCAGTCTTATTTTCGACTGAATGCACCGGGAGCCGGACAGTTCGAGCATACCCTGATCATTGTGGACGAGGGTGCATACCTGCATTTTATCGAAGGCTGTTCCGCCCCGAAGTACAACGTGGCGAACCTCCATGCCGGCTGTGTGGAGCTGTTCGTGGGGAAAAATGCAAAACTGCGTTACTCCACCATTGAGAACTGGTCCAAGAACATGTACAATCTGAATACCAAGCGGGCGTTGGTGGAAGAAGGCGGTACCATAGAATGGGTATCCGGTTCCTTCGGATCCCACGTATCCTATCTGTACCCCATGAGCGTGCTGAACGGTAAGGGGGCGAGAGCGGAATTTACCGGTATTACTTTCGCCGGAGCCGGTCAGAATCTGGATACCGGTACGAAAGTGGTTCACAATGCGCCGGAGACCACTTCTTATATCAACACGAAGTCTATCTCCAAGGATGGCGGGATCAGTACGTTCCGAAGCTCCGTGGTAGTGAAGAACAGTGCGGCAAAGAGTAAATCTGCGGTATCCTGTCAGTCCCTGATGCTGGACGACAAGTCCCGTTCCGATACCATCCCGGCGATGGATATCCGTACACAGGATGCCGATATCGGGCATGAGGCGAAGATCGGCAGGATCAGCGACGAGGCAGTGTTCTATCTGATGTCCCGCGGCATCTCCGAGGAGGATGCCAGAGCCATGATCGTCAGCGGCTTCGCGGACAATGTATCGAAGGAGCTGCCGTTGGAATATGCGGTAGAGATGAACAACCTGATCCGCCTGGAGATGAAAGGCAGCATCGGGTAAAGGGAGGACAGAATATGGAAAAAGAATATAATATGACCATCAACCGACTGCCCTCTAAGACATGGAACTGGCTTCGTATGAATGAGACGCAGTTGGAGAAAATAGAGATCCCCGCGACCGGAGAGGCAAAAGTCACTCTGCCGGAGAAGATAACGACCGCTGAAAACGAAGGCTCTAAGCTCTGGAATGCGGATTTTGCAGGGATTGCCTCCGGTATGGGGGAAGATATGGACGGTCTGCTTGCCGCAGCGGGAGTAAAAGCAAAACATTATGAGGTGCCCGCGGATGTGACAGAGGTGCAGCCGTTACTGCTTGATTATGCCTATGCACAGAACAGCTTACAGGCGGGAGCTGTAGCGGTAAAAGCAGGTAAAAACAGTGAGATCACCGTGATCGAGGACTTTGCTTCCGACAGGGAGGCGTCAGGTCAGGCAGCGGTATCCACCAGACTGTATCTGGAAGAAGGCGCGAAGCTCCGGCTGATCCAGGTGCAGAGACTGGGCAGTGATTTTACTTTTATGAATGATATCGGTGCCCTGTGTGAGGAGAAGGCTTCCCTGGAAGTGATCCAGCTGATCCTGGGCGGGAAGAATACCTACCTTGGATGTAAGACCACTCTGCAGGGCAGAGAGAGCAGCATGAATGCCGATACCGCTTATATTGTAGACGGCGAAGGCAGACTGGATATGAATTATGTGGCTCTGCATGAGGGCAAAAAGACCCAGAGTAATATGCAGGCCGGAGGCGTGTTAAGAGATCATGCCTTCAAATTATACCGCGGCACCATTGACTTCAAATGGGGTGCCAAGGGTGCGGTAGGCAATGAAAAAGAGGACGTACTGTTATTGTCCAATGATGTGGTGAACCAGACCATTCCCCTGATCCTCTGTGCGGAGGAAGATGTGGAAGGCAATCACGGTGCCACCATCGGTAAGCTGGATGATGAGCTGCTGTTCTACTTAGAGAGCCGCGGCATGAACAGAGAGCAGATCTATGAGATGATGGCGATGGCGAAGGTGGATGCGGTCTGCCGTAAGATCCCTGACGCTTCCACACAGGCAAAGGTACAAAAGTTCCTGGGCAGAGCCGTGGAAGAAGAGGAAGCGTAAAGAGTAAGATAACAGGAGGAAGTATGAGTATTTCAGTCAACGAGATCCGCAAGGATTTTCCTCTGCTGGAGAATCAGAAAGTGATCTATCTGGATACCGCAGCGACTTCGCAGAAGCCGGTCTGTGTCCTGGAAGCAGAGCGGGAATTTTATGAAAAATACAATGCCAATCCCCTGCGCGGTTTATACGAGCTGGGAGAGGCGGCAACTGAAAAATACGAAGAAGCCAGAGAGACGGTAAGGGAGTTTCTGAATGCGAAGGAAGCGGCGGAGATCATCTTCGTCCGCAATGCCACGGAAGGTTTAAACCTGGTGGCGTACAGTTTCGGCTCCCTGGTACTGAAACCGGGAGATGAGATCCTGGTGAGCATTATGGAGCACCACAGCAATCTCCTGCCCTGGCAGCAGGCGGCAGCCAGGACCGGAGCAGTGGTGAAGTATCTGGAGTGCACCGAAGACGGAAAATATACCGAGGAAGCTTTTCAGGAGGCACTGAGCGACCGAACGAAGATCGTTGCCATGACCCAGGTATCCAATGTGCTGGGCTGCAAAAATGATATCAAGCGTTTTGCACAGCTGGCACATGAGGCAGGCGCTTATTTCGTGGCAGACGGAGCCCAGAGCGTGCCCCATATGGCAGTGGACGTACAGAATCTGGATGTGGATTTTCTGGCATTTTCCGGGCATAAAATGTACGCTCCCATGGGAATCGGTGTGTTATATGCGAAGAGAGAGCTGTTAGAGCAGATGCCCCCGTTTTTATGCGGTGGAGAAATGATCGATTCCGTCAGCCGTACAGGAGCCGTGTGGGCAGAGGTGCCTCATAAGTTCGAGGCAGGTACGGTGAACGGTGCAGGTGCCTATGCACTGGCAGAAGCCATCCGCTATGTGCAGAAGATCGGCTTTGATTTCATCGAAGAGAGAGAAGCAAAGCTGACAAAACTGCTGATGGATGGGATGAAGGAGATCCCTGCGGTGCATATTTTAGGATCACAGAAAGCGGAGGATCATCACGGTATCGTGACATTTAAGCTGGACGGCGTGCATCCCCATGATGTGGCATCTGTTTTAGATGCAGATCACATCGCAGTCCGGGCGGGACATCATTGCGCCCAGCCGTTACTACAGCACCTGAAAGTGTTGTCTACCACCAGAGTGAGTCTGGGCGTCTACAATACGGAAGAAGAGATACAGGCATTTTTAACAAGTCTTGCCGGGATAAGGAGACAGATGGGCTATGGAGAATAAAACGTTTTATAATGAGATCCTGACGGAGCACAACCTGCATCCGTATCACAAGCACAAGCTGGAGGATGCGAACCTGGTGTTAGAGGGTGTCAATCCCAGCTGCGGCGATGATATTTTTCTGGAACTGAAGGTGGAGGACGGTGTAGTCGTGGACGGTGCCTTTGAAGGAGACGGCTGTGCCATCTCCCAGGCTTCCGCGGACATGATGCTGGAACTGGTCATTGGTAGAAGTAAGGAAGAGGCACTGCATCTGGCAGATCTGTTCTTGAAAATGATCAAGGGAAGTATCACCGATGAAGAGAAGGATGAGCTGGAAGAGGCCTCCGTATTGCAGGATATCGCCCACATGCCTGCCAGGGTAAAATGCGCGGTGCTTGGCTGGCATACTATGCAGGAATTATTGAAAACAGAAGAAAAATAGCTGATAAAAAGATAAAGATACATCTTGCACGCCCTTTTTGGATACGCTACAATGAAAAAAGAAGTGTAAGAAAAGCGGGGGGCTGTGCATGTTCCACATAGAGCTTATCATTGAATTCCTGGAAAACGTGATGAACAATATTGTCCAGGTGGCAATACTGTTCTTTGAATTTGTCGGAGTGATCGTTATTATTCTCTCCGGTCTGAAAGGGTTTTATAATTATGTGCGGCGGGTGCCGGATATGAAGATCACCCTGGCGCAGGGGCTTGCTGTAGGGCTGGAATTCAAGTTGTGCAGTGAGATCCTTAAGACCGTTATTGTCAGAGACTGGAAGGAGATCGTTACCGTAGCCGGTATCATCGGACTTCGTGCGGCACTGACCTTCCTGATCCATTGGGAGATCAAGGAAGAGAAGAATCATTCCTAAAAATCGGCAGCTGATGAAAATCGGCTGCTTTTTTTAGAATGATTTCCGGTTACCCAACAAAAGTCAATAAGTTTATCCAGATAAAGAGATTAAATTTGTAATGGTATATAGGTTAAATTTGCACCTTGGAAAAAAGCTGTCAGAGGACTAACATATAACGATAAAGTATGTATTTATAAAAAAAGTGTAAAGAAATGCTAAAAAATCCGTTGCATTTGACACTTCGACGTGCTAAAGTTATCAATAGCATGAACGTAAATGTAATCGATTACGCATGCTTAAAAGGAAAGCAGAATGGAATTACAAAAGACACTTACTCCCGGGGAAGCGCTGGAACGCGTCCTGCGATCTTATCAGACCTACTACAATATCAAAACAGAGGCTGTAGAACCGCCATTCGCAGCCGAAGCAATCTTCGGATCCCATAATGAGCAGTATTTTCTGATCAAGAAAGCCAAGGTGGCAGATATTGACACCAACGAGACAGTGTATTTTGCCACAGAAGAATCTTTATCTAAGGAACGCCTTCTGGAACTGGACGCTATCGCCTGGGAGCGGGGAACTGCAAATGTGCAGCCGTCTTCCAATCACAGGAACAGTGATGTCGTCCTGATCATTCTGACCGCTCATGCCGGGGAGGATGCTCTCGCACAGGTGAAAAAGTGCAGGCATTATCAGAGTTATCTCTGGGGATTCCATGGCTGGAGCAATTATCGTCTGATTGTCGCCGAGCTGTCTTCGGGTCGGATCGTCCACAACCGCCACGGACAGATTCTGAAGAAGCTCGTAAAAAAGGCAATGATAAATTAAATCTGTGTATTAAGAAAAGGAGAAACACAAATGACAGCATTATTAATTGTTGTAGCCGCTATTGTACTGTTGTTTATCGGCTATGTGTTCTATGGCTCCTGGCTGGCAAAACAGTGGGGCATCGATCCTACCAAGAAGACTCCTGCAATTGAGAAGGAAGATGGTGTGGATTACGTTGCAGCTAAGCCTGCCGTACTTATGGGTCATCATTTTTCATCTATCGCCGGAGCAGGCCCGATCAACGGACCGATTCAGGCTTCCATCTTCGGATGGGTTCCCGTATTCCTGTGGTGTATCATCGGTGGTATTTTCTTCGGCGGTCTGCAGGACTTCGGATCTTTATTCGCATCTATCAGACATGACGGTAAATCTGTAGGTGAGATCATTGAGGATTCCATGGGATCCAGAGCTAAGAAGCTTTTCATCATCTTCGCACTTCTGGTGCTGATCCTGGTAATCGCTTCCTTCGTTAACATTGTGGCAGGTACTTTCCTGACCCTGGCGGATGATGCCGGCAAGACCGCTTTCGGTTTTGTGACCAATCCTACCGGTAATCAGTCTACCGCAATGATCTCTCTGCTGTTCATCGTTCTGGCTGTTATTTATGGTTATGTGACCAACAGAATGGGCGTTAAGACTCTGCCCGCTACCATCGGTGGTATCATCGGTATCGTAGCTATTACTGTTTTAGGTCTGAACATTGGTTTTGCCATGAACCGTATCGCATGGATCGTATTTGTAGGTGTTTACATCGCAGTGGCTTCCCTGGTTCCCGTATGGATCCTGTTACAGCCCCGTGACTACCTGTCCAGTTTCCTGCTGTATGCTATGATCGGTCTGGCATTCATCGGTGTCGTTGCCGGTGCTTTCACCGGTACTGTCGCATTCGATATCCCTGCGTTTAATGGCTGGGAGCCCAAGGCAGGACAGACATTGTTTCCTATGCTGTTCATCACTGTAGCATGTGGTGCATGTTCCGGTTTCCACAGCCTGATCGCTACCGGTACTTCTTCCAAGCAGTTAGCGAACGAGAAGGATGCCAAGGCTATCGGTTACGGCTCCATGCTGATCGAGTCTGCTCTGGGTATCATCGCGCTGGTAGCAGTCGGTGCAGTATATCAGAAGTATTTAAACGGTGAGTTCGGATCTCCCGCAGCTGCATTCGCTGCTGGTATTGCATCTATGTTCGGTACCGAGACCTCCAAGGCATACGGTACGATCTACGCACTGCTCACACTGTCTGTATCCGTATTCGCACTGACCAGTCTGGATACCGGTACCCGTCTGAGCCGTTTCATGTTCTCCGAGCTGTTCCTGAAGGAAGGCGAAGCTACTTACAAGGATGCCAAGGGCGCACGTAAGGTGCTGGCTCATCCTCTGTTCGGTACTGTATCCATGGTACTGATCGGCTGTATCCTCGGCGGTCTGTCCTTAAGCCAGATCTGGGGTCTGTTTGGTGCAGCGAACCAGCTGCTCGCAGGTATCGCTCTGATGGCAGTAGCTGCATGGCTGGGTGAAGTTGGCAAGAACAACAAGATGTTCTTCTTCCCTATGGTATTCATGCTTGCCGCAACCCTGACCAGCCTGGTGATCACCGTAATCAACAAGTGCAAGGCGATCGGTGCCGGCACTGCTGCATGGGGTGACTGGTTCCAGCTGTTCTTCGCAGCTGCAATGGCAGTTCTGGCAATCTTCCTGGTAGTGGAAGGTGCACGGACCTTCGTTAAGCAGATGAAAGAAAAGAAAGCGAAAAAGGCTGCTTAATCAGAGAAACAAAAGAAAAATAAAAGAAATCCCGGAGACTGTGAAAGCCTTCGGGATTTTTTTGATCAGTGTGACAGCCCGCATCGTAACATCCGGAAGATTGCGGCTGTTCTTGAGTAAATGGAAAGAATTATAATAGGTTTAATGTTCAAAAAAGGCAACCGCTACGGCACCGGGACCTACATGGGTTCCGATGGTGGCTCCCAGAGTGCTGATGGGAAGTTCCTTTGCATAATCCTTCCACAGATGTTCGCTGTCGTGAATGTATTTTTGCAACAGCTCATCACTCAGACCGGTATAACCCAGACAGAAAGGACGGGAGAAATCCACACCGTCAGCTTTTTCTATCTCACGGATCAGAAAGTTACTGCCGTTTTTGGAACCGCGGGCTTTCCCGAGCATAATGATCTCACCGTCTGAGACAGCGACCACAGGCTTGATGGCCAGTGCACCGCCGATGAATGCCACGGTAGAGGAGATACGTCCGCCTTTTTTCAGGTATTCCAAGGTGTCCAGAAGTCCCATGGTGTGGATCTTGGATTTCTCCTTTTCGAGAATGCTGACAATTTCTTCTGCGGATTTACCCTGATCCTTTAATTGCAGACCATACTCTACCAGAATGCGTTCTCCTATGGTGGCATTCATGCTGTCTATAACGAATACCTTACCCTCATAATCTTCAGCAGCGATCCGGGCACTCTGGCAGGTGCCGGACAATTTACCGGAGATGGTGATCACGATGACGGTCTCCCCCGCGGAGACTGCCTGCTCATAAGCGTCTTCAAAGACAGCGGGAGATACCAGGCTGGTGGTGGGGAGAGTGTCACATTCGATCAGCTTTTCGTAGAATTCTCTGTGACTGATGGTGACTCCGTCAGCATATTCGTCGTCGCCGAAGCGGATGTGCAGCGGCAGGATGGTGACATCCTCCCTGGGGTGGTTCATATCAGATGCGGAGTCTGTGATAAAACGTATTTTTTCCATGATAATATTCCTATTCTTTTTATTATAGTTTGGCAGCTAAATGTTTCTTCCTGCTTATTTTTTTGCTGGATGCTCGGAAGGGAACTCAGCAAGGTACTGTTCCAGATTATGGGAGATCCTCTCCAGGGAATCGTAGAGATTCACCCGCTGTTCCTCTGTCATGCCGTCTCCGCCGTGAGCCAGTGCAGAGTAGATCCGGGAACCGATTTTTTTGACTACAGTGCTGCCTTCGTCGGTCAGATAATATAAAGTACGGTAGGAACGCTTGTTTTCCGGCAACTCACAGGACACCAGGCCTTTAGCACTTAACTGGCTTAATGTCCGGGAAATGGCAGCCTTATCTTCCTTACAAAGCTCTGTCAGCTGTGTGGCAGTCAGCCCCTCCGGATGTTTTCCCAGGTGATACAGACACATAGTGTAACCTGCTTTTAAGTCTAATTGCCCCATTTCCAGTTCTTTTAATTTCTGCAGATAACGGTGCAATTCCGTGATCGATACAACGAATCTTTCAAAACGATCCTGCATGGACAATCCTCCTGTAAAATGTTGATGAAGCAACTTTATGAAGTGTAGCACATTGATGTTGACAAGTCAACAATTAAAAAGTTTGATAAATAGTTGACAATCTCAAAAAAACGAGCTATATCTAATTGAAAAGGGGACAGATAATAATAAACAATACCTAGCGGAAAGGAAGATTTTTATGGTTAAGAAATTGATCCTGGTAACATCACCGCCCGCCTGCGGAAAAACTTATATTTCCAAAGCTTTGGCGAAGAGACTGCAGCATGTGGTATATCTGGACAAGGATACTTTGATCACATTGTCAAAACAGATTTTTGTAGTAGCGGGACAGCCTTATGACAGAAGCAGTGACTTTTTTGAGAAAAATATCCGTGACTATGAGTACGAGTGTGTTGTGGATCTGGCTATGGAAGCATTGGATTATGACGATATTGTATTGATCAATGCACCCTTTACACAGGAAATCCGGGATATGGATTATATTCATAATCTGAAAGCCAAGCTTGCAGAGAAAAATGCAACGCTGGTGGTCGTATGGGTGGAAACATCTCCGGAGATCGTACATGAGCGTATGATCGCCAGAAATTCCGATCGAGATACCTGGAAGCTGGCACACTGGGATGAGTATATTGCATCCTGTGATTTCTCCATTCCGGAGAATCTGGATGATCCTAAGGAGAAGGATGATCTGATCCTGTTCCAAAATAATAATGAAGAAGAATTTGAAGCATCCATGCAGAACTGTCTGCATATCCTGGAAGAGGCCATGAAGGGCTAGAGATATCCGGCATGTATGGATTGTGCTGTGCACCGGTTTATGCTATGCTGAATACAGACTGCATATAATAGTAGAATGTATCTGTATAAAGTGAGGAAGCACAGTATGCTCAGACCTAGTATCGGTATTGACTGGGACGATGTCACCGCCCCGTTTAACAGCATAGCCATCCGTATGGCAAATGAAAAATATCATCCGGAGAAGCCTTATCGCCTGGAAGAGATCACTTCCTGGGCCAATGAGGGAAGAACTTCGGTGATCAAAGAATTTTATAACGATCCCGAGCTGTACAGCCGGCAGATTCCCACGGAGGAGACAAAGCGTGGGATCCGCCGGCTGATGCAGATTGCGGATGTTTTTTTTATTACGGCGGTATCGCCGCATTTTATGGGAGTGCGGGCAGAGCAGATCATGACGCAGTTCCCGGAGCTTCCACCGGAGAATATTATATTGGGAAGTGCGAAAGACCGTGTACATTTTGATATTGTACTGGATGATGCCATTCACAATATTTTGGACAGCAAGGCAGAGTATCCGGTGTTGATGCGGAAGCCATGGAATGCCAAAATGACAGGGCTCCTGTCTGTGAATACCATGGCGGAATTCGTGTCACTGGTGCGTCAGATCATGAAAGCCTCCACTTCAAAGCCGGAGAAGATCACCGCTCCGGCGGTACTTGCACTGGTGGGACCTTCCGGCTCCGGGAAACGTGAGATCACAGAAGCTCTGTGCGGCAGCAAAGGTGGAAATACGACAGAGAGTATCAGCGCGGAGCAGTTGTTTGTGCGCCCGGTGAATTATTGCACGGAACCGGAACGTCACGGACACCGGTATGTTTCGGAAGAAGCCTTCGACCGGATGGATTTTTTTGAAAAAACAGCTTATGCGGGAGTACGTTACGGAACGAGAAAAGAAGATATCCGTGAGCTGCTGGATCAGGGGAAGTTTGCTGTGATCCCGGTGGATATGTGCGGCGCTATCGCCATGAAACGGTCTTTTCCCACGCATATTATATACGTGGCGCGCGACAAGGAAAAGCTGATTGCCGACATCATAGAATCTGACTACGACACCGAGGAGAAGACCTTGCGGATCCTGTCCATTGATGCGGAAAAACGCAACCGGAAAATCTGCGATCATGTCATTCATAATGATACCATAACCGGTGATTTTGTCAGCGGTGCGGAAGAACTCAGAAAGCTGATCATGCCGGAAAGTGAAAAATGATGAGAAATATAGGAACAGTGTTGTCTGGAAACAAGATTTGGATAGGTAAAATCCAGATAGAGAAAGAGCAGGGCTTTCATCAATGGAAGAAAAACAGCTGAAATACTATAAAATGCATCATGACCTGGAGGAGCAGATCCACCGGGGAGAACTGCGGGCGGGGGATCGTGTGCCTTCTGAGAACCAACTGGCGGCTGCTTATCAGGTGAGCCGTCAGACTGTCCGGAAAGCACTGGCGATCCTGGAACAGGAAGGATATATTTATGCAATGCATGGAAAAGGAACCTTTGTATCGGAGCGGTTACGTCCCGGACATAAATCCCACAATATAGCTGTAGTGACCACTTATCTGTCGGATTATATTTTTCCGAGGGTCATTCAGGGGATTGATGATGTCCTCACGGCTGAAGGCTATAGTATTCTGCTGAAAAATACCCACAATTCCAGAAGCCAGGAAGCCAGATGTCTCGAAGAGCTGTTGCAGAAGGACATCGACGGAGTCATCATCGAACCCAGTAAAAGCCAGATCAGCTGCAGGCATCTGCATTTATATGAACAGCTCGAAAGCTATGGAATTCCTTGCGTGTTCATACAGGGCTGCTTCGACCGGATGGAGGACAGACCACAGGTGCTGATGGATGACTGCAGGGGCGGATATATGATCACAAAGTATCTGTTAGACAATGGGCACCGTAGTATTGCCGGAATCTTCAAGGCGGATGACATCCAGGGGCAGAACCGCCATCGCGGCTATGTGCAGGCATTACAGGAAGCGGGTATGCTCTACGATCCCGATAAGGTGATATGGTTCCATACGGAGGATAGAAAGGTACATCCCCGGGAAGGAATTCTGCGACTACTGGCAAAGGGGATTTCACTGGATGCCGTCGTATGCTATAACGATCAGATCGCTATGCAGATCATTCCGGCACTGGCCTCCCGCGGGATCCGTGTTCCGGAGGATATTTCTGTCACCGGCTATGACAACTCATGCATGGCCATGGGAGATGGTTTTCACCTCACGACCATCGTGCATCCCCAGGAGAAGTTGGGAGAGATGGCCGCACAGTTGCTGCTGTCTCTGCTGAGAGGGGAGACCTTGCAGCCGGAGCAGAGTAAAATCCTCATCCAGCCGGAGCTCGTGGTGGGAAACTCCTGCTGCAGTAGATTGAAAGTTAGTGAAATACCACCCGGATGACTTTGTTGTCTTCCTGGGTGGTAT
>ERZ1034984.26-NODE-26-length-153171-cov-72.537148_pt1 | contig 153171 bp, 226 predicted proteins | sample MGYA00520589_ERZ1034984 | MGnify/ENA primary metagenome ERZ1034984 (study PRJEB33766, sample SAMN09781790) | gut metagenome | biome: gut microbiome | host: Homo sapiens | place: Madagascar | study: EMG produced TPA metagenomics assembly of the PRJNA485056 data... | reverse complement strand
TATTCTTCATAAAATACCCCCAATTTATCCACAATTTATCCACAATTTATCCACAATTTATCCACAGACCATTTACACTAACTTAAAATGTTCCAGCAATTTCTTTTTCATCAATCTGTTTATCTCTAATTTGCCTAAACACATCAACTAAATCTTCCAACACAAGAATAATTCTTTCTACGCCTTTTTGATTATCTCCATTCCACTTGTTAAGACTATCATGCAAGTCATACATTAAATCCTCAACCTTATTTCTAATTCTGGCATTCTCGTTCTTACTTTCTTTCTCACAAACTTCGTCAAGCATTCTTCCAACTCTTACACTCAAGCAAACAAGCATACCGCCATGCTTATCTCCATCAACTTCATGCTCAATCTTTTCAGCAACCCAGCAACCGCCAAATTCTTCAAAAATGTCCTTAACCCACCTGACATTTTCAAAGCCAATATCTCTCAAATCACACAAATCTACCACATCGTCAGCAGTAACATAATAACAATTTTCTGTTAAGCTAATAACTTCATCAATAGTAAACTTACACTTTACATTCATTATTCAACAAATCTCCAATCCACTTAGGTAACGTCCATCTATTAATTCTACCAAAAGATTCAACTTCAACACACCAAAGATTCCCAACGAAATAAATATACCCATTATTTTTCATAAGCATTTTCATACTTTGCAAATCGAGAATATCCTGCATCATATCAAGAGAATCTTCTGATTTATTTATGCTCTTTAAATTCTTTTCAATAAGCTCAAGAACTTCATCTATTTTAAAGCTCTGTTTCATAATCTTCACTCACTAACACTCTAAAGGCTTTCAATCATAGTATTAAGCACAGATTAAATTCAACAGTAATAGCGTACACTTTTCCATGTTCGTCAAAACAAGGCTTCAAGCCAAGTTTTTCAATATCGAAATTATAATTATTAAATTCTCTGTTCTGATTATCTCCACGAACAAGGGTAAAAATTTCCTGACCTTTAGTCTTATATGTTACATTCCAACTAAAGAAAAGCGTCAAATAAGTTTTAACAAGGCCATTCAGCCAATAGCTCAAATCATTATCAACTTCCTGTCTCTGACCATTTTCATCAATCAAATCCCAGAAAATCAAATCCCAGAACCTATATTTCGTAGGAGGTCTACAAACGAAATAAGAATAATTCTCATTCTCAGATAAATTAATAGAACTTGCAATAGTCATAAAGATAGGAGCTGGAATATCATTCACATTAAGCATAACAGAAGTTACATCATAAGGAACAACCTTACCATTAATAATATCGTCAACAATCATAATTAAACCTTTCTATTCTTTTTTGAACAAATTTTAATTTTACGAACTTTAACCTTAAAAACAGAGGTATCAGCATCCTCATATTTATCAAAACTCTCAACAGGCTTCACAGCACTACAAAAAAGCAATCTTTCCCAAACATCTTCTGTTTCTTTACTAAGACAAAAGAAATCCAACCATTGCTGTTTAGCATAATCTGTAATAATCAAATCATGCTTACAAGCAATCCAAAAACCGAATTTCATTTCACCATGCACAGCAGTAATAACGAATCTAATACTATCATACTTTGTGCTACCTACAAGAGCTTGCCAATCATTAAATACATTTCGCTCGACAATACAGTTATTGTCTTTCAAGGCGTTACAAAAATCCTCTAACTTGTAAACACCTTTAGTAAAGTCTGTTTCATACATTCCAAGTATCCTCCACATTACTTTTACTTAACTTAATATAGTCAGAAGTAATACTATCACGAATAAGTTTAAACTTTTCCATATCTTTCAAAAGCAATTCAGCAACATCAACATCACCCTGTTCGACATACAAAGCAAACTCTTCATCAGACATGACTTCAACTTTCTTAACAAGCTCAGTAAAATATTCATTCCAAGGCATATTCTGATTGTCATATAGCTCATTTAAAGAAAACAATCTTTCGTTTTTAGCGATAGAATTCAATTTATCTCTAATAGAACCCATTTATCATTCCTCACACACTCTAACAACTTCCCTACAGAACAGAGCAATCTTATTCAAACTTTCTTCTCTATTTTGAGCACCATTATCCCACGAAGTCAAATTCTTATTTACTTCGTCAATCAATTTACCAATCCATTCTCTATCAGTCATTCCGTAGATATTATTTGTACCATTCATATTATTCATTTAAATTTATCTCCATATTCTTCATATAAAGTCCCGCAAATCTTTGAGCTTTGCTCAAAGGGCTCGCACAAAGTGCGAGAAATGGAGTGAACTACAGAGTTTAGCGTCGCTTCGCTCCTAAAACTCTAAGTTCACTATTCTTCAAGCTTGCTTAAAGTCCCATTCCATTTTCTACGATAATAATATCACAAAGGTCACAGAATGTCAAGAGAAATATAAAAATCTCTATAATTTTTCTCTTTTATAAAGAAATATGCAAGCTCCTGTGGAGCGCAGCATAACTAAAAAATACTCGTAAGAGCGAAGTTTACGACCAATTTTGCGCTTGCGCAAAACGGGAGTAAACGAGTGCGAAGCATATTTTTTAGAAAAAGAATCAGACACAACAGGAAGGGAGGATAAAGAAAGCAAGCGCAGACGGGATTTTGATAAGGAAACAAATGGGGCTGTAGCGCTGAGAGCAACGCTCGAAGAAGCGAAAGGCACATTTTTTCATTATCAATAATCACGCAAGCGAAGCAGGATAAAAAACACTCAAGCAGCAAAGTGTCAAAAAAAAGGGCATCAACGAAATTGCTCTAAAGCCTTATTTTATAAGGGAAAAACGATACTATAAAAATACTCACAACCTATAATATAAATATAATAATAATATATATAAGGCTGTGAATATTTTTAGAATTGCTCTAAAGCCTTATAAAACAAGGAAAAAACAAAGATTCGTTGAAGGGTAAAAAAGAGCAAATTGCTTAATAGGAGTTAAATAAGCTGGAAATATTGAGTTGGAAATACAGACTATCCAGAGATAGAAATATTAACTATCCACACCAAAAGTTTCCTTGTAATTTTTTCTTCTTCTGTTACTATTATCAAAAACTTTAAGCCATTGATTATCTCTAATCATTTCTACACCATCAGACATATAATCAACAATTTCAGTACAATCTCCGCTATCAATTTCAGGTAAATATTTTATATCAGTAACATCTAAATATTCTTTAGCTAATCTTTTTTGGACTAAAGTATACATGGCTTGAGTTTTTTTCAAATCTTCCCAAACCGAATCCGACCATTTATCCCCAATTTTCTTTTTTGAATCGGGTTCTTCATTTTCTTGTCTTTTCTTAAGATTAAGGAAAAAATTTTTCTGTTCTATTTTATTATTTTCTTGAACAGTGTCATTTAAAAAAGGAATACTAAAACTTTCCTGTAAACTTTTCTTGTAATATTCCTGATTTCCACTTAAACCTGACGGAGAAAACAAAATAGAAACAGCAGGACGAACATATAATAAACCCAAAGTTTCTCTTAATTCTTTTTGTGACTTTTTATTAACTTCTACCCATGCACCTTTTTCGCAAGCCTTACCATAATCTCTATATCCCAATTCTCTGGAATATTTATTTTGGATATTTAAATATTTTGCTTCTTCTGTTTCAGACAATAATCTATCTGCATAAGGGACAAAGATACGAGCTTGTTTTTCCTCCCCCTTATCATTAATAGACTTAACAAGATAAAACCAAGAACCACCGTCACAATAAATATCATTTAAATGTTCCTGTAAAGTAGGATTATTTAAATCAATAAAACCACCACACTGAGCTTCACGATAATTAAGGACTTTATTTTTCTTTAATTCATTTAAAGTAGCTACAATTCTGTCTTTTGCATTACCAGAATAACGAGAAAAGAAATCAGTAACAGGCTTTTTATTTTCTAAAGCTACGCCATTAGGATTTTTTTCTCTTGCTAAACGAATAGCTTGTTTATTTTCTTCTAACCCTAAATGACGCGAATTTTGTAAAGAAAGTAATTCTGTTTCACAATCAAACTGAGCTTGTTGAGGATTAAAACGAGCTACATTAAATTTCTCATTAATAAATCCCATACTACGTTCAAGTTCAGCGAAAGAAGTATGTAAAACCATATCGTCAGTACAATCAGAATAAAGAAGTAAAAAAGCGCACATAGCATAGCTTAATTTATCTTTACTATTACTTTCAATTAAATTAAAAACAATTTCTTCTTCGGGAAAAACTTTAATAGCATAATAAACTTTTTTAGATTTATTATATTTCCAAGAAATAATTTGTTTCCAGCGTTCTTTTTGGCGTTCAATTTGAGAGGGATTAGAATTATATTTTTCTCCCATTTTAGCACACATTTCTTTATGAGAGAGCATTTTAGTATTTCCTTCAAAATTATGTTTTATAGTTTCATAGTCGTACATTAATCGACCTCGCATTACATGGTTGTTTTTTATTTAAAACAGTTCCTTGTTTTTCATACAAAATCATATAATTTTTTTCAAGGTTTCTGATAAATTCTTCTGAATCATTTTCTTTTGCTATATATAAAAAATCAATAAAAGTATCTTTTTGATTTAATAATTCTGTAACCTCTCTCATAGAAGGCTCATTCCAAAAATAATGAGATAATCTCTCATAAAAAGAAGTAACTGTACTCCCTATATAATAAAGAGATTTAGTTTCATTAAAAATTAAATAAACTCCTTTATTATTCCAACACTAATATAAATTTGGATTTATTAATTTAGAAGTTAAAAAGAAATTCTTATATTTTTGTTCAGATTTGTTTTTTCTTTTGTTCAATTTTAATTCTTCTAAAGAATTGAAATTTATTTTATCTTTTTCTATGAGCTTTACATTAATCATATGATAAGAAGTCCGAGGTTCAATATCATAAGAAATAATTTGGTCCACGAACCACATAAATTTTTCACGTTGAGATTTTTTAGTTAAAGGTTTTTCTTCAAATAGACGATAAAGCTCTCCTCGATTTTTAATTTCTGTTACACCAATAAGATTACGATTAGCAACCTCATAATATTCTTCAATCCTCTACTTCATTTAATTTTACCTCACAATTATCATTTTTGATTACAAAAGTAGACAGAGACTATATCAATCTCTGTCTACAGTATACCATACAAAAACCCATTTGTCAAGAAATATTTGAACTTATTTTAAACTTGTTTATATCATATATTGTAAACAAGTTTAGGACAAGTTTTATCAAGTTTTATTATGAATAAGAGTTGCACAACGAGGGCAAAGATTTGGAGTTCTCATAACGGAAAGGTCCTTAATAGCAACGGCATAAAAGTTATTGAGTGCAACAGGAGAAGACCAGCATATGATATTCTCATCATCTTTCTGACCGAAGTAATAATAGTTATCAATCTCATCCCAACAGAGATAAGAATCGTTAGTATCGCTGTAAATAGTATAGACAATATCTTGAATAGGCATAATATTTCTCCTTAATCAAAAAAGTTGTTCATTTTTTCATGTTTACAATATTTCACAAAAATAAAGCCAAAAACAAAACCACTAAGTAGTCCGACAAAATGTGCAATATTATCAATATTCGGGACAAATAAATTTACAGTAACAAAACCCACAATTATCTCAAATAGAATTTTAATTCTATCTTTTTTATCGTTTATGAGAGTAGTAATGACAAATCCCATTAATCCACAAATAGCACCAGATGCACCGAGACCAACTATATGAGGGGAAAATAAAGCATGATAAATAGAAGAAGCGATTTCGGTAATAATACCTGTTCCCAAGTAAAGAAAAAGATACTCTGTTTTTGTAAGGTATTTTTCTATTACATACCCTAAACAAATAATCCCAAATAAATTTGAGGTTAAATGAGATAAAGAAGCATGAGTAAAAATAGAAGTTACAAATCGCCAAATTTCAATGGGGGAATTGTAAACAACATTGTAGTTCCATAAATGGCGAATTAAATTTGGATTAATTAAAATTGCAATAAAAACTGCAACATTAATTAAAACAAGCCAAAAAGTTAAAGTTTTGGAAATTTCCTTAATAGAATAGCTAATTCCAGTTGCACTTTTACTTTTCATACTTTCTCCTATCCCTACGAATGCTCATATTATTCTGACCGTCTTTAAGCTTCAAATCAGTTTTTTCAAGCATCTTTGTATACATACTTTCAATTTCCTGACGAGTCTTAACAACTTCAAGCATAGCTTGTTTAGTTTCTTCTGAGGTACAGTTTTCTTTAATTCGATTTAAATAAAAACGATTAACGAAAAACTTATTAAGAAACGAAGAAGTTAAAACAAACTTAGCAACCTCAATTTTATTGAGCGCATCAACTTCTTTATCAGAAACATCAAGTTCAATGCCCTCAAACTGTAAAGCGGCGAGTAAAACCTCAGCCACATCAAACTCAGTTTTAAGAACAGCATCGTTCTTATTAATGCGACCGCAAAGCCAGTCCATAGTTACGCCATAATAGTCTGCAAGGGCATAGAGCTTATCAATAGAGGGAATAGCCTTGCCCTGTTCATAATAAGTCATGGAACTTGTAGTGATATTAAGAGCTTTTGCTACCTCAACTTTAGAACGTCCTTTATTCTCACGAGCTATTCTAAGACGGATTGCGACAATGGTAGAATCAATCCTGACAGGTGTGTTATACATGACAAATTCTCCTATTTCCCTTTATCCTACGCAATATTTCAAAGCATCTTCTGAAACAATATGATAGCGAATCAAAGTCCAGACACGCTCTTTCCAGTCTTCAATATCAGGGTCTCCCTCATCATTATAATACTTAGAAAGATTTTTAACCGTACTTCCCTCATCAATTATTTTGCGAAAAAGTTCATCATTTGGATTCTCAATTTCACTTATATCATCTACAAAACGATTAAAGCGCGAAGCGGTAGCATGAGAACCAGTCTTCATAATAACTTCTTCACCCTCGTCAATGATTATTGCATGAAAACGCTTCACTTCATTCGAAGTAAAAAGAGTATTATAAAGTCCGTGACCATATAAATTATATCCATTTGCAGCATAGGATTCTGCACCAATCGCATAAGCATAACCACCATCTGTATTAACACAAACAAGAAGAATTTCTTTTCCCTTTTCAATTGCTTCATCAAGAACACTCTGTTCAAAGATAATCACATGACCGTTAGGAAAAATCTGAGCGTTATACTTATTCTTATTCATAGTATCCTCCAATTTTTCGTTATCAGAAAGGTACATACCCGTGTTCATATAGCCAGTCAACATCAACTGTATCAGGAAGCTTATTGAAATAATGTTCCATACAGAACTCCCAGTTGTTATCCAAGCCATAATAGTCAAAATCACGATACATCATAAAATCATCGTAAGATTTAAACATAATACGAATTGCATCTTCGCAATCATCAAGATGGAACATTTCACAAATGATTTTATCAGAACGATACCAATTTTCAGGGTCAGAGACATTCAAAAGCTTATGAACGTAATAAGGAGCCCAAGAATCTACATAATTAACATCCTCTTCAAAAATTTCCTCTACCAACTTAGTCTTGTCTTTCATAATTATAACTCCTTTACTGCGGTTTAACCAGTTTCCAACCAACAGAATCGCAATAGTAATAACTAAAAGTGTTATCCTTTTTAACACGGATAATATCAGAAATTGAAATACTTCTTCCAAAAAAAGGTTTACATAGACCATTTTGGAAATGGCAGAAACATTTCTCACAAATAGCCTTTTGAATGTCCATTTCTACAAGTTCTTCTTGGACATCATCAAGTTCAATTTCTCCATGCCAAACACGCACATAATCAGTAATTTTAACTGTATTCGGTTCTAACCTATTGAATGGCATAAAGCAATATTTGGTAGAAATAGGACACTGGTAAATATCAACCTCACGAGTAAGCTTCATAATAAAAACCTCCTTAAAACCCTTCGAAGCAATCTCCCAAATCAAGGCAAGTAGCCCAAACATTTTCGCTACTTTCGGTATTATGAATGGTTACACAACCTTCATCATCTCCGTCAGCGAATTCGATGGGATAAGAACGACCAGCCAAGCATTCCAGCTTACCATTTACATAGAAATTATCAACGCAAAGAAACTTAGTCATAAAAGAAAACCTCCCTCATTTGATATACTAAGTATACCAAACAAAGGAGAGTTTGTCAATGGTTTATTAAATTAAATTGCATTTTTTACAGAGGAATATGGGGAAAATATCTCTCATATTTTCATTACTGCAAATCCATATTAAAACTTTGTTCAACAGACCCTTCGGGAACATAGGCTTTATAATACACATCATTTGTAACATAATTTTGAGCATCAAAATGAGTAAACCATTTAATCCAAGATTTATTCCATCTGCGAGTATAACGTTCAATATGGGGTTCATTTGTTGTATAATTCAGATAAGTTTTGTTAGCTGGAATATAACTGCTCTTTAAACCATTTTTAGTTGAATAAAAATAATAATAGTACAAATCAGTTTCAATATATCCACTACGAATATAAAATCTACCATGGGTATTGAAGTTGTCTTGCATAGCTGTGATATTCCAAGATGTAGAGTATTCTTCTGTATTACCCTTAAATTGATAAAGAATACCACCACTAAAAAAACTACCACACTCCTCGATAAGAATTCCAACGAAGATTAAAGCAATGATACCAAGAATTACCCATCCTCTTTCTAAAGGCATATCTTCTTGACAAACAAAAACTTTTTTCTCCCCTTTTTTATTGTACTCAGTCCAGCTTTTCACTATGTATATAATAAAAAGAATAAGAGGAATGCTTCCGATAACATACCAAAGCATATAATCACTCCATATCCATCACTTTGAAGATTGCGGTAAGACAGGTAAGTTCTTCCTCTTCTCTGTGAGCATTAGTAAGATTCTTCAATAGAAGCCCTGCAACCATAGCTTTATCGTAGCTGTCCCAACCATGATTTCTCATAGAATTAAAAGCCTTTGGGTCGTTCATAAGAGACTCTACGCAAGCGTAATACACATGGCGAGTACCACCAGAAAAACGATAATAACATTGAATTACATAAACGCCATCGGGATGAACTTTATCAGCCCAACCGAAACAAGAAGAGTCATTCCCAACAAAAGAGTTCCAAATTTTAGTTGTTTCTTTCTGTAAAGCGTCCCAATTATTATAAGCCGCAGATGCAATGTGGTTAAAATTTCTAAAGTTATTAACCTTTTCTTTAAACTCGTCAGGAGAAAAATTATCCTCACGAGAAGCAATATTCTTAGCCTGAATCATAATTCACAATCCTTTCTTATATTGATTAGTTCTTTAAGTTGTTTATACTATATCATATAAAGAAGTTATTGTCAATGGTTTATTAAATTTTCTTATTGATTAAATAGATTGAATATCGTTCATCATTTCGTCAAATTCTTTTGCTGACATAGAAAAAACATCGGTCATACCCATAGGATGAGTTTTACTATTAAAGTTCAAAGACTCCCAATGAGCAGTATGTTCAGTCATTAAACAACCCCAAGAATTCAGATAAGTTTTAAAACATTTAGAACAAACCCTGTTACGATTTTCATCAAAGAAAAATCGGTTATTACCACAATAGCATTCAGACACAGCCCATTTTACAGGTTTCTTATTAAACATAAGTTCATTTTTAAAGAGACGTTCTTTAGCCTGATTTAAAACTTCATGACCATAAAAAACGGCAGCATCAGTATCGCAATAAACAAAAACATAATTTTGGGGATGATTAACAGCCTTTTCCAAACGCCTAATTTTAGCCTCATACTCTTCCTGAAAAAGAGTTTTCTTATAGGAAATGTATTCTTCTTTAGTCATATTAATTTACCTCAATTATCTTACAACATTAAGAATCCTATCATCTTTCAAACAATAAGCGTACCAGAAATCAAACTCGAGAAAGGCAATTAAATCGGAAAATTCATCATCAATCTGAAAATAATTTTGAGACTTAATATCAGAAACGTGTCTAACATTGGTAAAAGTCAAGATATAACTATTCAGATAAAAACCATGTTCATCTTTTCTACCATCATTGACATAGAAGATATAATTATACCCCTCTTTTTCCTTGTCAGATAGGAGCTTGATAAATTCCTCACACATAGACTCAAACAAAGGAGTACAAGTGATAAAAGGCTGAGACTTATAATATTTAATAGTGCGAGTAACATGAGCGATAGCATTTTCGATTTTCATAATATACCTCCTTAAAATTTCTGCTGCAAGGTATCAAAGACAGTCCAAACAAGTGCCACAAGAACACCAAAGATAACAATGTTAGAGAAAGGACTAAAAGGAAGACTCCACTCGAAAAGGGCAACTACGCCCAAAATCAGACCACCAAGAACAAGTCCGATAACAACGGCGACAAAAACATTGACAAGGTTTTCAAGAAATTTGCAGAAAAAATTATTCATAGTTATCTCCTTTAGGGCGAGCAAATAAAACTTCCATTTTATTTACCATTTTTCTTAATTTTTTTAAGTTTGGGGTGGGTCTAACTTAATTTTTTTAAGTGAGAGCTTGGTCTTACTTAAAAATTTTAAGTGGCACAGAGCTTGTTGAAAAAATTGCTCATGTCAGTCTCTTTATGGACTGTTTCAATCTTAATGAGAGAATTTTTATTGGTGGTAAACCTGTCAAAAAGAATTTCGTAATCGTCTTTATGAGCATCCCACCATTCAACGGCTTCTTCGCAAGAATTAAATCCTTCAACTTTGTTGGCATCTTTGTACGACTTAGACCACATAGAAGCCCCACCGTCCCAACAAGGCTCAAAATAATAGTCCTGCGTATGACCATTATCATCAGTAGCATTGACAACGAAGATGTATTTTTCAGAAATGGTTTTAGCTGACATAAAAACAACTCCTTTTCCTTGATACTGTTATTGTACCAGATTGAAAAGAAGTTGTCAATAGGTTTATAAAATTATTTTTTAATAGCCGCGTTTGAGTACATAATCCATATATTCTTTTTCTGCGCAAAGAGTTTTAAGAGTAACTGCTCCATAAAACTCTTCATTGTTAATCAAGCCTACAAGTTCAGAGAGGGAGGGCTTAAGGGGGTTGCTCACCCCAATGCTGCGGCAACCAATATTACGCAAACGCTTAAACACATCAATGTCTCGTGCATATTCCCAGCCTACAAAAGTTCCATCCTCAAAAGCATGACCAACTTCTTTGATAGTCTCAAACTTACGACCCTCTGCATACTCAATCAAATCTTCAATATCTACTGTGTATTCACTTGCGGTAGATAAATACAAATCGAGATTATCTCCGTCTTTAAAAGGAACGCTCTTATTCATTGTCTGCATTTACAATTTCCTCCAATCTCCCTAATTTGCGAAGAGAATTTAAAATATCTTGACTTTCTTCACTAAGAAAATATCGTCCATCAAAACCACTTACAGGGACACAGTACCAAATTCCATTAGCTAAAGAATCCGTAATTTCGTTTACTGTAAAATCTTTAGTTATCAAAGCTTTATCCGAGCACCAAACCAAAGAATCAAAACGTAGATTATTAGATGGAGGATTTCCATAGAGCGATACAAGTTCGTCTATTAGATACTGTAGTTTGTAAATCCTTCCTTGCCAATCTACGCTTTTAAACTTCCCTTGCGAGTCAATTTTCTTATAGTTTTTAATTTTGTTGTTAAAATATACGATTGCATCAGGAATATAATAGGCGAATATCTTATATTGATTACTCATTCTTTTCAAGCTCCTCTTTAGCTACAAGATTCTTGTATTTATCCACAATTTTTTGCCACTCATCAATGCTCTCTCGTGCATTAATATATTTGTCCTGCGCGCGGTCAAGTTGAGTTTTAATACAGGAAAGATTATATTTGGCAGCTTCAAGATTTTTCTTAGCCTTTTCAAGCTGTTTCTGATTTTCAGAACCCTCAAAGAATTCAGAAAAACTTTCGTTAACTCTATGTGGGACATAGATATTATAACCAGACCTGTATTCACAAGGATTGTTCATAGCCTTAAAAATAGCGTAATCAAGCACTTCTCCATAGATATAAATGCTACCATTATTACGCTTAAAAGTCTTTGGAATGTTAGTGCCATTACACTTACAAACGATATATTCGTCATTGATATACACGACTGGATATTTATTCTTCATTCTTGTATTAAAATTTAATTCGTATACATTACCCAATTTTGACATAAATATGCATTTCTCCTTTTTAAAGGTGATTAGTTTCCCCCATCATAAATAAACGTTTCATAAACAGAATCTTTTGTCTTAGCCACTTTATTTGGAATAGGCTTAAGAGACTTGTCATTTTCAATGGCTTCTTCAATATCCAGCCTAATTCTATTAGAAACTGCTTCAAGTCTTTCACGATAGAAGTCGCTCTCATAAAAAGACATAGACCTCTTTCCAATAAGGTCAGATTCTTTTTTCATCATCTTGACAATTTCAAGGAATTTTTCTGCGGAGGGATAATTAACTTTAAAAGCAGAATCATCTTCCATATTACGACGAAACTCTTCTCGAATATATTTATCCAGCTTATTGTAAGTCTGGTTATCGCAATCTTCACAAGCGTAAATTTCGGGAGAGTGATAGATGGAATTGGTATAATGAAATAAACGTTTATTATACTTCTTACAGTAATGGTTCATGTCAATTCCTTCACTTTTTGCTTCTTGTTGCTGTGTTTCATTGCAAGAGAGATAGATACAATTACCACAAGGGAAGCTAATTCTACTCATAGGAAGGCCAATTTTACTCATTTCCAATACACTCATTCCCAATACACTCCTTTTGAAATATAATTGCAAATCATTTCAATATAGTCGTTATAAATAGTAAATATAATTGCAAATCATTTCAATACAGTCGTTATAAATAGTCTGCAAACACTTTCGATAAGTTTTTTGTCCGCAAGCAAATCCCGCAACAAGCTCTCCATTCCAATAGAAATCATAAGAAACAAAATATCTGGGCTTATTAGGCTCTAAGATTTCTACTTTGCTTTCAAGAATCTTTCCATGCTTTTCAAGCCAGTTTTCAAGGTCTTTGATACTGTGTAGCATATAAATACTCCTTAAAGAATCTGAATATCATCCTTAATGAAATCTTTTTCTGTTAAGATAACATAAGAATCATTACTAACAGATTGGAAAATCATTTTGCCATTTTCAGTGCATTTATAAATTCCAATGTACTCATAAACATTGCCCAAATAATCAATCTTTGTGCCAAGTTCCATCTTCATAAAAACAACCTCCTCAAATTTGTATCTTAATAATACATCATCAGAGGAGGTTTGTCAATAGGCTATTAAAATATTTTTTATCTTTTTATCAAATTATAGATAGGCGCTGAGACAATCTACAATTATAAATTCTGGAAGATAGATACACTTAATAATAGTAAGTAGAGCAGTTATACTCATACCAAAAGAAAATGCTGTGACAACTCCTCTACCAATCCAGCCAAGAACATAAGAACCATTCATGCTCTTACAATACTGAAAGTCGGGGTCCCACTTGTTTTCCTTACTGCAACAAGGGTTTGTAAAACGCCAAAACAGATAAAAAATTCCAGCAAAAGCAAAAATCAGAACAACATTCTTAAAGATGATGTAACTGGTCATGCGTCCGCAAAGGGCTGTAATATAAGGAATGACATTTTGAGCGCTCCAATCAATTACGACGCCAAACTTCTGACACAGGTGGTCAAAAATTTCGATAAACTGAGATGAAAAAGTAATATTTTCCATTGTGTTCTCCTTAAGTAAAATGAATATTAATTCGTTTTAAAGTCAAAAAACCCGCATATTTATTCTGAACAGATTTCTCTGAAAAATTGCTCGAAATGGATAAAAGAGAAATTTTATTCAGATTTAGATTGTAGCCTCATTAAAAAAAGCCATGAGCATTTGACATTCTTGTTGCCTTATCTTGTCTAAGATTTGCTCCACAGCAAGGACAAATAAAATAAGCAAAATTTGAAAATTCGTCCGAATACTTAAGCTCACTCTGAGTAAAAAGGAAATAACTATTACATTGAGGGCAAGTACAACTATATGTTGCCGCCTTGTTTGACATAATCTTGTACATAATATATTTCTCCTTTCCCTATTTTACTTATCAAATTCGTGAATTTCTTCAACATCATCTGGATTAAGATTGATGAAATTAACATAAGATTTTTCTTTTGTTGTGTTATAAAGAAATGCTGTTTCGTGTCCCCATCTGTCAATCATTCCCATTGAAGTATCACCAGAGGGAGAGAAATAATGTTCAATCATTTCTGCAAACTTTTCTCCGCCAAACTTATAAAGAATGTCCATCTCTGGATTTGTTAGATAAGCAATAGGATTACAAAGACCATCTTTTGACAAAGAAAAAAAGGTTATGTTAATATCTCCTATCCAAGTTTTTGAGAGATGGTAATAAATTCCTCGGTGATAGCGGTCGGGATGATTAACAACTTCAAAACATTGCTCAAGAACAGGTAGAATAGCCTGATAAAAGTTTTTATTCTCAACCTTAAAAGACTTCATAAAAACCCTCCTATCTTTTATTATAAAATAGTATAGCAGATTATAAGAGGGTTGTCAATAGGCTTTTAAAATTTTGTTGCACAATTAAGGCTTAAATTTGTCCTCAATCCTTACCAGTGTAAAGAAACGAGCATACATAGCAGGAGCAAAAAATAGCTTAGTATCTTCTCCGCGATACCCATTTGCACCTTTTTTCATAGCATACCATTTGCTTATACCATTTGTAATAGAGCAAATAACTGTGTCCATACCCATATTACGAGCATCTTCAAGGTTGAGACAAGCATTAGCAAGAATATGCTCACTATCAGTCCAGAGATTGCTATTAAGAAGATATTCGTCACTTCTATCTTTTACAAGCTCTGTATCAGCCGTATTTACTCGGTCAATGAAATCGTCAATGGGGATAGAATAAATTACATCTTTCATTTTAAATTACCTCACTTAAGATATATAATATTCGAAATTATCTAAAACCCAATCCGCAGCTTCATGATAATTTTCTGGCATTTCTCTGTCACATCTCATTTTACGACCTCGAATTGGTCTGCTTAAGCCATGAAGAATGTAGCCCTTTTCATCATGGCTAAAATATTCTATTGAGTCGTTTTTATACCACACATCAAGCCAAAAGACAAACAATTCCATTTTTCTTTTAAGATTATCTGGAATTAGATTTGCTTTATTTTTGATGAGTTCTTTAGCATGGGGAATCCCACATTCAGTATGTTTCTTTGTCATAATCAATGCTTATTTTCGGTTTCCTGTGGCTGGAAACTGTTGTTAAGATTAGCATACTGCTTTACTCGTTCAGTCATTTCAGCCGTGTTGAAATCGTCCATAAGAGAGTTTCCGTTATCACTTAGATGGTGTTCCTCATAAGCATAGGCATCATAGGCAAGACGCTTACGGAACACCCAGCCCTTATTATCCTTACAAATAAAAAGAGCCGCACCAAAAATAGAACGGAAACGATTGAGTTCGTCAAGGAAGGCACGAATACGAGGAATCTTCTCAGGAGTTTGCTTCTCACCGAAATGAATACGGTCGTCATAGCCCTCAAGAACGGCAATTAGAATAGCACGGACATAATCACCGTTAAAGTCATACTGCTTTGCAATATCTGTTTGCTGTACTGGATTATTAGGCATTAATTAAGCTCCCCCTTATTATAGCACTCTTCAAGAATAAAGGCATCGTGGTAATTAAGACGTTTAATGTCAGCATGAGTATCATCTGCAACATCGTAGTTAATAGCTACCCAACCATTAATTGTACTCCAACAAATAAGAGAATATCCCTCATCTTTAAGTTGACAAAGATAGCCAATTGTTTCAGCGGTATAAAATGGAGTGTTTTTCAGACGTACAATAACATGGTCGATAGAATAATTGGTATGCGCTGTCTTATGAGAATCAAAAGGGGCTTTCTTTTCTGTTTCTCGTACCATCTTTCCAGTCCACCAATCCTCATTAGCAGTAAGCCATTCTTGAGCTTCCTTGCTAAAGCAATAGTGGGAAGAATCATCGGAACTGTAGCTATTAGCAATCCAAGTTCCAATTTCTCCAAAATCGTAAACCTTACGAATAGTGAAATTAGAACGATAAATAGTTTCTGCAATAGCCATTTCATCAATGGTATCAAGGTCTCCACCGCCAATGATACGAGCACAAACGTCAGAATACTTGTAGCAATCCTTAAAATTGGTTGTCTTATCCATAAATAAAATCGTCCTTTTATTTTAGTTTATTTTAATTTGTTTTGTCCATCTTAATTGCTTTAAAAGAGCAATTTTTGTGAAATTGCTCTTTTTGTGCAATCGACCTTAAAACAAGTCGTGGTCAGCCATGTAACACAGCATACTCTGCATCTTAGGATTAAGATACGGATTGTGAACAACAGTGTGAATGTCTCCACGCTTTGCAGAAGTCTTGCGGAAAATCCACTTGCTACGTTCATCAGACCACTTAATCTGAGTTGCTTCAAATTCGTCCTTAGCTTTCTTAATGGTTTCGTACAGACTTACCCAATCACTAAAGGTAAAATTACTGTCCTTATCCGTAGCGGAAGCGTAACGAATCTGTCCCATTACATAGGAAAGACCATAAGAGTCATAATTATTTTTTGCCAGACGTTTCTTAAGGTCAGCCTCTGCAACATCCATGTAGGTAAGAATAGTATTCAAAGATACTTCTGTCTTGTCTGCAATGATATTTGTAATAAGATTGTGCAACTCGTTCCAAAGGGGTTCGTAATTGTCTCTCTTAGTCATTGTTTTCTTCCTCCTTATTCTTATTCAGATACTCTGCAAATTCGCGTCCAAGATTAGAACTTGCGTAAAAAGTGATTGCCCCAAGAACTAAAGCTTGAATGATTTCCATTAAAAACAACCCCTTTCATTTACTATGGTTAGTATACCATAGGCGAAAGGAGTTGTCAATAGGTTTTTAGTTAATTTTCGTATTTATCCCCATATTCTTCCTCGAAAGTAAGAATGCTTTTGTCGTGGTCCCAATAAACATGGAGATAATGATTACGCCATGCGCAGCTATTGCAAAGGGAATGAAAAATTAGCCTTAAAGTCTTATCTTCTTTTAGTTTTTTGCCCCCTTTACACCAATTGCCATCTCCACATTTGTACCAATTACCATTATCTCCCGAATGAGGAGGAAAATTAAGTGTATAATTTAGTTCAGTGTTAATTAAATGGTCTTCAATGTTCATAGGGTCTTCACAAATTCCCGCTATAATATGGCGGTAAATATCAGTGGGGAGGCTAAAAGTTTTTGATTCTTTTATAAAATGTTCTTCGTCAATGTATTGAAAAGCGATAGACTTTACGCAAATCTCAAACATTTTTAATTCTCCTTCCTCTTTTTAAGAAGCTCGGCATAAAAATCGCAATAATTTTCAATTTGGTCTACCAATTCATAAGGAAAGTCGTAACTACGCTCCTTAGCCTTAGCAATAATATACTCAATTTCATCTGTGGTAATTTTAAGACCCTCATACCTAAAAGCAGAACTAATACAAGCAATGACACAAGAATTGAAGATGTCATCTGCATTTTTCTGAAACTTTCTGTTCTTAGCCTGAATTGAATCTACTGCCTTATTGTATTCAATTACAGCATTGCGATTCCATTTAACACTCTTGTCTTCATCGAAAACATAATCAGTATCATGCTTTTTTACGCCACGAATATAAGGAACATTAAAAGGAGAAGGTGAGCCACTATCACGCATAGCGTTTTTAAATTGCCAAAAATCTTCAATTTCGTCCCAATACTGTACATCTTTACGAATAACGGCTATATTAGAAGCATCAATGTAACAAGTCCACTCAACAGTCTGAGGAAGAACAATCTCAAATTTAGGATTGCCATCTTCTTTGATTTTCATTTCGATGGTAGCGTCAATATAATCCATAGTTAATTCCCTTTCTTATTCAAAATTTTATCGTCCTTGGGGTCAGCAGGTACATGAAAACCATTTACTGTTACCCATACGCCATCTTTCTTTTCACGCACTTGGCTCAAATCCATAGCTACACAACAGGCATGAGCAAGAACAAGGTCTGGGTCAGAAGACTTTTTAACGTTACGATTAAAAGAATCAAAGAAATCATACATGGCAAGCTGAGGGGAATCCGCCGTAGACATGAAATCTTTAAAAGCAGACTGAATATAGTTGTAAAGAATGTTCTTATTGTAATGCTCAATAGGAGTTTCACTCATGTTAGAAAGATATTCTGCTGTTGCATTGAGATAATAATCTCCAAAGCGGTCTTCGGTCTCTGTATGACTTTTAAGGTTAATAATAAAATCGTTTGTCTGCTTGTTCATTTTAATCCTCCTTTAAATAAAAAGAACTTCTTTCCAATTATTACGCTGAATAATATTGCGCATATTTTGAACTCCAACTGGATTCATGCTATGAATGTGAATGAGGAAAGTTACAATTTTTCTATTGTATTGGTATTCTCCCTCTTCCAGCCATTTTAGAATATTAATGTAGTCCCCACCAAAACAATTGTAGTCTCCGCTGTCATGGTCCAGAGATATAATTTCGACATTGGGATAATTGCCTATAATCATCTCTTTCGCCACATTAACTGAACGAGCTTGATACCAACCCTCTGGTGCAGGTCTAATATCATCAACCCAAAGTTTCATTAGAATTTCCCCTTTCTAAGTTCTGCTTCTATAGTATGAAGACAAGCTTTCTTGTTTGCGTTAGAGTCTTCCCAAAACTTGATTGCCGCATCTTCAATGTAGTAATAAAGTTCGTCCCAAGATTGATAAATTTTCCCACTAAGTTCAGGAAGATTTTTATAAATAATAGTAACAGCTAAAATAGGTTTAAACCCATATTTGTCGCACCAAGTTTTAAAGTCTGAATTGTAGCAACGATATTCTTCACCATTGTGCTTAAAATCTTTTAAAAGCTGTCCGAGTCTATCAATAGGAACTAAATCATCTGAGCTTGTATATTCAAGATAAATTCCGCTAATATCATAGCAAATAGAGGTAGACCAACTTTTCCAAACGATATGCCCATAATTACGCACCCAAAAAACATTTCCCATATTAGGAAATGCAAGGTTTAGAAGCTGTGCAAAATAGTAGCAATAACCATTTTCAAACACATTGTAAAGAGAATCTTCTTCGGAATCTTCTGTTGCCTTATCGTGCATACCACCAATAAAAGAAAGAACCTTTTTTACTTCTTCTTGTTCTCCCTCTTTCCACTCACCATTTGCCAACTTGTTTGCATAGTCAAATGCATCTGTATACCAGCTCATTTTAATTCTCCTTTACGGCAATCTTCTTTTCATATCTAAGAGCAATCACCCAAGTGAGGATGCAAGCTACACAATACCCGATAAAGGTGGGATTAAAGCCGTTTTCAAAAAGAAAAGACACCGTAACAAGAAGAGCAAAAATACGAAGCATCAACCATCCAAATCTCATATCAAGCTTCATAAAAGTAACCTCCTTAGATTTTCTGCGATAATCATATCACAGACTAAGGAGGTTGTCAATAGAGTTTTATGAAAAAGTTTGCAAATTACCAAGAAATTGTAATGGAATTGGTGTAACTCGGACGGATTTTGACGTTAAAATGCTCGCTCTTTAAATATCGAATCAAGCCGTCAATGTAAGTCACAAGAGCATCGGTATCAGAGAAATGAGCAAGTTCATCAGGCGAAAATTGATAATCAATTTCTCGAAAAAGAACCGTGTGTCCAGAAGGTGTAATAGCTTCTCCATAACTATTATAAATTATTTTTGTTGGTAGAATAACATTTTTTTCTGTTAAATAGTTAATAATTACACCAGATTCTCCATCTTTAGCTACATCATGGATTGTTTTTAAAACAAAGCAATAGAATTTAGACTGCTTCCATTTTTCAATATTAGCCTCATAGAAATATTTGTCGTAATCTTTTTGAGCTCGAATAGCATCAAGAGTAATTTTTTGGGTTTTATTAGCCAAAGAATTTCCTATGGCTTTATTTTTATCTTCAAAATAATTATAAAGACAAATTGGAATAGCTATACAAGCCAAAATAACAAGAATTGGTAGCATTTAGTCAACACTCCTTTTCCATTCCTCTAAATCAACATCTCTAAATCTATTATTTAGGTCAAAGAAACAATTAAAATCGTCACACAGGGGATATGTTGCGTAATAGCCGATGTTATGCAGCCACCATTCCACATACATAGAAAAATAAGAACGATTTAGAATTTCTTCTGGATTATCACTTTTAAAACAACGTTGTGTTTCTTTGTCAATGAAATATCTCATTTTAGAGGGTTTCCAAATATCATAACTAAATGGAATATGAATAATATTGTCCACGTCTTTGTCTCTCTAATTCATATAAATATAAAAAAGTGATGTTAGAAAGGAAACAATAACAAGAGTCAAAGCAATTTTCTTAATTAAATTCCTCATCAGTTTCTCCCCAAGTCATCTCAAACAAGTCTCCAAAAGTATAACCCATTTCCTTGAAAGGACGAATATAAGCCTTTTGTGCTTCTGTTAGCCTAATATGATTAAAATAGGCGTAATAAATCCTGTATTCGTGGTCAAGCATGGAATATGTTAGATGCAACCATCCATGAGCAAGTAAAACATCGTCAGGAGCATTGTTTTTTAGACTGCTATAAGTATAGCCCAGCTTATCGCAAATTTCACTGGCAGAATAAATATGGTCAAAGCTGTTACATTCTGCCAGTTCACCATCAGGAGAAAGCCAGCCTAATTTAAATTCAATGTGTTTGGGCATAAATATAATCTCCTACAAGCGTATTAAAATAGTTTGCAATGTCAGCGGGAGAAGAGTTTGGTTCAAGCTCAAGAAATCCACCGAGAGCATTTTGATATTCTTTCTCTTTTACAAAAAGATAAGAAATTTTATCAATCTCTCCAAGCGTATTTCCTTTTGGATAGATTTCAAATTCAAAATAGAAATCATATTCATTAGGATTAATTTTGTTATGCAGATAAATCTCGAATTGAATAGAGTTTCTATAAGTAGGGAAAACTTCCCAAGGATATTTTGTCCCCAAATGAACAGCGATTGCCGCACAAAGGTTTACAAACTCGAAGTTAAAAGGAAGAGTATTTTCTCCACCCCATCCTTCTGAGAGAGTTAGAAAATCTAAGGTTTTTCTTTGTAGGTTTGCATTATATTTCTTACCGCTCATTTTCTTCCTCCCAAATAGCATAAAGATAGGCAAAAAATTCATAATGTTCTTTATCCTCAAAATAAGGACGAAGAAAATTCTTTTGACTTTCGGTAAAATGAGTTGTTTCTCTCATTCCAATATTAATGATTGGTCCACCATTGAGCGTGATATAACTAATTCTAAGCCAACCTCTTTTGATGAGTTCTTCATCAGGCAAGAAAAACTCTTCCAAGCCCAACATTGAACAGAGTTGTTCACTTATTTCATCATGTCCTCCCCAAAACACAGGAGTAAAATCCCCATTAGGAGCAAGCCAACCAGACAGTTCTCTCTTATCGGACATTAAGACTACCTCCGTTTAAAAGTTTAGGATTCTTTAAAGGACAATTCTTTTTGGAGCAAACAGGAAAATACAAATTCATTTTCCCATTGGGATACTTTGCTTCTGAATATGCAAGGCAATGAAGCTCCCCATCAGGGAAAGGGTCGGCGTAAATACAAATGTTATTAGGAGCGGTCATAAAACAAAACCTCTATTCTTTGGTTTGATACTATCTTACCATAAAAATAGAGGTTTGTCAAGAGTTTATTGATTATATTTTTCTATCCATTTCCAGTCATAAGTAAATATTCTAAGAGTTTCATCATGTATGGGAAAGTAAACTTCTTGCACGGTATATGTGGTAGGAACAATAGTTCCTATACATTTAACTTTAACTGGACGAGTAATCCATTTTTCGCTTGTCTCACTTACATCAACAACTTCTGTTGGTGTTGGACTGTAAGCTTTGTGTTGATTTACAGGGACATATACATAATATTGTCCATTACAATCTGATAAAGCAATCAAACATCTTTTAATTGAAGTAGAAAAACATACTCTTTTTTGTTTTGTATCTTCAAAACCCCAAACCGCTGCTTCTGGAATACAAGGTGTAAGGACTGTTAAATTGGGAATATGAGACAAATGGAACAAATTATGATAGAATTTTCTTCGATTTTTAGTCATTTTGAAGCCCCTATTCTTTAGTTTAATACTATCTTACTATAAAAATAGGAATTTGTCAAGAGTTCATTGATTTTAGTTTAACTTCGTATAGACCATTTGGAAGTTTACGAATGTAATAAAAGTTGTTTTTTATTTCGTTATAACTTGCTGTGTCATCAATGGAAATTGTATAAATAGTTTCTGATGGGGCTTTCCATTCTTTATAAGCTAAAAATGCTATAGATATTGATAGCATACACAATAAAGAACAAACAATAACAGCAAGATATTCCTTATCAGAAATACCTACACACACAAAAACAAAAAAACCTAAAGAAAGAAGCGTAAAAAGAAAAAGAGGTAATAGGACAAAAACATGATTGGACATTTCTGTGCCTAAAATAGTTACGCCCTGAATAACAAAATCGTTCATTAATCCAAGTCTCCTCTTTTGACTTCTATATAATACCAATTGTTAGGATTATTATCAATTGCTCGAATAGCCTTTGCAATATTTTTTGTTACTCGACGAGAATAGCGAGTCCAAAAATCTCTCGAATTAATTTCCTTATCTTCTGGATTGAAGCGAAAACGATAAAAACAATTTGGAGAAAGGTAAGAGAAATTATAAAACTTGATAAAAATATCATTTCCGCTTACGCCGAAAGAAATATCAATCATATATTTATTTTCATACATAGCGTCGTCTGTTAGATGAATATTAACAGGCTTTCTGAATGTACTGGCGGTATTTTTTACAAACAGGTTAAATTTTCGAGAAATGTTTCTAAGCGCTCTTACTTCATCTGCTGCTCTTGGACTGAGAATGTGTTTTGTCTTATGAACAGAATTGCGTTTGGGCGTATGTCCAAATTCATTTGTCTCGTGGGTAATAGTGGGGATTTGTGGGGAACTTGACCATAGATTGTTTGTTGTATCTGTCAGATGCTTGTCAACTTCTTTCTTTGTTTGTTCAAGATTGCTGGTAATATTCTTAATATGAGCATCCATTACTCCAAGATGGGCATTAGTAGCCTTAAGAATCTTATACTCAAATTTAGCAAAAATTGCCCCTCCAATAGCCTGTTTGTCTTCGAGTGAAATGTTTTTGTAACAGCTTACAACCTCATTCAAATCTTTGCGCATATCCATCAAATCGCCACATGTTAGATTTGCAGGAATTTTTCGAATGTTTTCATATAGATAAGCTGGCATTTTAATTCTCCTTTAGAACAATAGTTGTTAGATTATCTTGCTCAGATTCAATAGTGTAATTTTGGACAAGAGTTTTATAATCTGCGTTATCCTCAATATACACTATATAAGAAATTGGTTCGGGGATAAAATTTTCTTCGTTTTTCTTTTCATCGTGAGCGATAGCAAAAAACGCAAGTACGCAACATACAAAACAGATACCTAAATACAACATTGTAATATTTTCTTTAAAATCAACCGAAAGGAAAGCTATTATTAATATAAAAGAGAAAACGCCCAACACACCTAAAACATACATAAGAAGGCCAACAATAGTTGGTGTGCTATATGAAGTGTAATTGGTGGCCAGCCAAGTAACGCCCTCGACACTTACAGGAAGCATAATAAAATTCTCCTTTTATTTTGGTTTATTTTAAATTTTGTTTTAGTTTTTAATGACATCAGGATATACAAACAAGGGTTCTTTGTCTTGATGCATAATACTTACAGCATTATTTACAACATATAAAGTTCCCCAATCATATTCCCAATCTTCACCCTTGTAAATAAACTTTCCGTTACCTAAATAACCATTTGGCTCGAAAAAATAATAAAGCAGATAAGCAAGCCATCTTTCATAGTTGTAAAATTTTTCTGCTCCATTCCAAACAAGTTCGTCATTTTCATTGAGATACCAGTCGCACCAGAGGGATGGAATAAGCGTAGGAGGATTATTTGCATCTGTTACTGAATTATCATATTCAGTTCCACCGATGAAAAATTGCCCCTCTTCGCCAAGCATTCCATTACAACATAACTTTTCCCAATTTGGAAATAGCTCCTTAATCTTTTCATTACTTCGTTTCATATGACGCATTTCACAAAATGCGTTGATATATTCTTTAAACTGAGGATTAAGAGGTTTATTAAAGGTAACTTTTCCCTCAAATTCAGTACAATAACCCATAATTATTCTCCTTTATTTGCGTTAAAAGCTTGATGAAGCTGTTCTGCATAGTGGAAGCTTGGCTCTCTAAATCCAATCATTGTGTTGGTTTGAATAAATCTATCTTGGAGCTTAAAGGTTTGAAATTTATCCAAACCAATAATTTTATTGTTTTCCCAATCCCATTTATGGACTTCCAAATCCTCTTCACAAGTATCGTCCACAAATAAGAAAGTTAATTTCCTCTTCATGATGGAGGTCAAGCCACGCTTGAATTTCATCTCCTCTGGTAGCTCCGCAATAGGTCATATAATCTGGGGTTTTCCCAAGAATTTCAATCCCTTGTCTAAGTCCACCATTGATAAGACATTCTTTATAATTGTCTTCCCATCTCCAAGAAGATGAAACTACAATATGATAATTATACTTTTGACAAAATTCAGAAATCCATTGAACACATTGGAAATCATTTACTTTGTTGTTACTGGGGAAGTTAAAAGTACAAAGCATTCTGGAAGGGTCTGCTGGATGAGGACGCCACTGAGGAGTATTTACCACTCCATCGTAATCAAGAAAAAGAATATTCATAAAAATAACCTCCCTTGATGGTTTACTACCGTTAGTATAACACGGTTTTACGCACCTGTCAAGGGAAATTTAAAAATTATTTGTTAATTTTTATATGAAATTTTTCGATATTCTACGCCACAATATTCACATTTACGGCGAGAAGAATTAACTGGTGCTCCACAAGAGGGACAATGAGTGGGATAGTCCAATTTATCTATCATAGGAGGACAATAGTAATCCAAAGAGTTCGGCACGTTACCAATTTCAACTGCTCCATCTTCTGTCCAAACCATCATCGAGTTTTCTGTTGAGTTTTCTGTTTCACTACTACACCAAATATCTCCAATATGAGGGTTTTCAGGAGGACCTTTACCTGCAAAAACAAAAGCTCTTAGTTGTGTTGATTCCATTTTAAAATAGCTCCATTTACAGAATCCTCAGAAATCATTTTACTGGGGAATTTGTGCAAGTGGTTCTTGCACTTTTCGTTTTGGCAACTTACTGTATAAAAAGCAGGAACTTCAATGCGCTCTGTTTGTATTTTGTAAATATTCCCAGAAATCTTTCGGCTAATATCTTTTATAACAAAACGAGTAATAAGCGGATAGATTTTTGGGGATTTTCCGCAAAATTTGCATGGGTTTAATTCATTCATTCGAAATATCCTTTGTAATACCCACGGAAGTAAAAGCTTTAATGCGAGAAAGGTCTGCTTCTACCATTGCTCTTTTAAGTGCATCGTCTCTATTATCATAGAGGTCTTCTTCCATATAATTTGCCTCATATAACACAGATATACTTTTAACGTGATAAATGGTTCGAGTTTCGCCACCCTCTTTTACTTCATAAGTAATTTCTACAATAGTTCCTTCCCCAACAGTGTATGAATAATAAGGATACTCCCTAAAATGCTTTGCTCCCCTATAAAGAAATCCTGTTGAGCAATCTTTACATTCGGGACAAAGATATTTTACGGGCTCAGTAACATCTTGCGGAAGATTGTTTTTTTCTGCGTCAAGTTCAATATACCCCTTGCCATGACAACGAGGACAAAGAGCTTTCTTTTCAGAGTTGTATTCTTTGCGAACATAAAAAGCCTTTTCGCCAATATCAAACTTAAAGGACGGATGTTCCATTTTCTTTTTAGCTAATTCTTTGTTAAGAGTTTCAATTAGCCCATCTTTAGCTAAAAGGTCGCTGTTTTTCTTTGTCAGTTCTCCACGCAAATTTTCACAAGTTGCTTTAAGGTTTTGATAAGCATCAGACTCTTTTGCGATTGTGTCCTTGTATTCCTCTTTGATTGCTCCTACTAAATGCTCAATAAGAGTATCGGTTTCAGCATCAATCTCAGGATACTTTGCTTCATCAAAATACTCAGGCGGGTCCCAATATCCCATAATATACTCCTTTCTTAATAACGAAATTCGTCCCAAAGGTCTTCAAGAATATCGCTCATATCACGGCGAGTAAACTCAGAATCTTCAAGAAGTCCGTTAAGCATTGCGCTAAGAAGTGCTTTCATCTGGTCATTAGTCATAAGAATCATAATTAGTCCTCCACTTTATTAGTCTTGAAAAGAGTTTCCCCATAGGCGCTACGAGGAGCGTACTGCTTAGTGTCCAGTCCATCAAGAGAAGCAACAGTATTATTAAAATTTTTCTTTGAAAGTCCAGCTTGCGCCATAGTGCCAGTTACATCCATAAGATTCTTATACAGTCGGCGCTCGTTAAGCTTTTCTCGGAAAATTTTAAATACATGACTGCGCTCCGCAGCATTGAGCTTAGCCGTTTCAATATAGTGTTGAATATCGCTAATTTCACGGTCCATATTGGAAAGTAGAATGGCAAGCTCTTCTGCATTTTCCATAACCTTACCAAGATATGCCGCAGCTTTTCGAATCTCAGCAGGAGCAGAAAAATCAAATGAGGAAGATGGAGTAGCCTTAGCTTCAATTAGAATCTTGTTTGCCTTACCAGCCTTTGTGGAAACATGGACGATTGTAAAAGTGTGCTTAGAAGCAATCAGCTTGGGAAGTCCACCATTGCTAAGGATGTTCTGAGCACCCCTCTCAGTAGTGAAAAGAGCAGCACAAGGAAGATTCTTGCAAATTGTATACTGACCATTCTGGGCTCGACAAACATAATCGCTGGTTTTTGCGTCATAAATAATAAACATTAATATTCTTCCTCACAATCTGAAAAATCACTGAAATAATCATTATCAAGTTCTTCCTCATCCCAAATATCAGGAGTGGAAGAAATGCCGAAATTGTCTTTAGGTTCGTTAAAAATTCCGTCCATATTCATTGCCATAAAAATATCAGCAAAAGGTGAGCCAAAACCGAGCAAACTCATTCTTTAGTTTCCTCCATTTCCTTGTTTTCAGGAGAAAGATTAGACTGGGACATAGAGTTAACAAAAGCTCCCATAGCTTCATCTGCACCCTCTACGCCTTGAGCTTTTGCCTGTGCGAAAGCTCCAAATAAAGAAGCCATAGCACTACCAAAGTCACTACCACTAACAATAGACGCATTGTTTTCAGTAGAGACTACTTCTGTTGCTTTAGATTCTACTGACTTTTCTTCTAATGCAGCTTCGTTTTCGTTCCCTGTATTATGTGCAAGTTCATCAAGCATTTCTTCAAATGTTGGATTATGGTCAAGAATGTTTGAATTAAATGCGAGAATTGCACGAGAGCAGCGAGTAACAAGGTCTTCATTACCAAAAAGCTTTGCACTCATCATTGTAGCTTGAAGTTGATTATTTACCTGTTCCATCTGTTGTGAGGTAAGATTGGAAATATTATTTTCTCCCATATTTTCTCCTTTCTTTAGATTTTATTGTCACGAAGAAGCTGATAACACTCTGTAGCGGTATGATTTTCAAGTGGATAACGATGATTTACATCACAAGAATTGCGAGCAAACACATTTTCCACAAGGTCAACATAGTACGAAGCAGAAGTCTGAGTTTCGCCATCAATTCCGTCACAACCCAAATAATGATTCTGATAAAATTCATCACTCAGGAAACGTTTAGGCTCAAGTTGCTCAATGGCGAGATTGTCAAAAGAAATTGTCTTAAACCAGTTATGTTCCGCAATAAAAGGCAGACTTGCGTAAAGTCGATTTTTACGGAATTCAACCATGTGGTCTACATCAGCCTTATATGCTACCCCACGACGAACTTCCTTATAACCAAGAATCAGAATCTTAAGGTCTTTACAGCCAAGAGCCGAAAGCTGTGCAAGAGTTACAACACCGTTAATCACATGAATAACAGCATTAGGAAAGGTCTTAACAGCCGCGATGAAACCGTCCTGATAGGGGTCGGTAAGAGAAATGCCAAGCCCGTAAATGAGCTTCTGATTAACAAGCTCGCGCAGGAAAGAAAGGTTTTCCATGAAATGCTTCTGATTTACAGTAATGTTGGAAATCAGATGAAGACTCTTCATTTTTTGCAGAAGAGGAACAAGGTCGGGATATTCTAATACATTTCCGCCTCCACAATTATGAGTTAGCCAGCCACCATTAACAGGGAAAATATGACTGCCTGAATCAAGTGTAATGTCATAAAGAGGTTCGTCTTCAACTTTTGTCACACTTCTTACAACACTATATTTTTTAGTCATTAATTTTAAGGGGCGCTGTAATTCTCCATAATAATTTCCAAAAAGTTTTACACAAGATTCATAACCACAAGCATCAACTCTATAATAATCACTTGGCGCTAAGATTCTATCCTCAATTTTTCGCGCAGGAGACCATCCATGATAAACAGTACATTTAATGCCAAACCATTTTAAAAGAAGAAAAGAAAAGTCATAAGCTAAAGATTTACTTACTGTTTTAAGAGAGAAACTATAACAGGGACGATTCCCATGAAAACGGGTTCTAAAACAACCATCTCCATCAATAAGACCAATAAGAGCCCAGCGAATTAATTCTTTGTTGTTGATAGAATAGAGAAAACTTAGATTTTTATTGTGAGCTCCTTTTCCGCAACTCATAGCTTTAACAAAAAGGTCTTCGTTCATTGAGGCGGGACGAGTTTCCACAATTACATTGTTTTTTTCTTTGTGTGGATAAATTCGGCAATAATTTCCTGTGGTTTCGTGCCAAATAGCGATAATACGAGAAGCAAATTCTATTTCTTTATAATTTAAAGAATATCCTTTTTTACTACCCTCTGCCACAAAAAGACCATAAGCCCACATTAATTCAGGAGTGAGTTTAATATCAGCAGGCACACGAGGAGTAGAATTTCTTAAACGAATTGTACCATCGTTAAAGTCTTTACCTCCTCGTGAAGAAACAAGATTTTCATTGCGAGGAGCAATAAAAGGGCGAAGATTGATAGTGTGTTCTTGATTGTTGTCTTCAACCATTTTGAGCTGGTCTAAACATTTCCCTACTAAATCTTTTGCTAATACCTGTTCTCCATTTACCATAAAAGGATGGTCAACAGAACAAATAATATTTAAACCGTAATCACCTTTAATTCTATAACAAGGTTTATGAGAAATAGAAATATTAGTGATAGTGCGTAGTTTATAATCAGAATCGTAAATTTTATCTCCAATTTTCAGGTCTTTAAGTTCAACGCACCCAAATTCTCCATGTGTAATGGTGTTTCCTGATAGACAAGCACACTCTGTCCATTCAGGAAGAGTTTCAAGGAACTTAGAGTTAAGAGCGTCAGAGTGCTTGCCATTAGGACCAGAATTTTCATGACAAAACTCACAGTTCTTAGGGCATTCTTTTGTACCACAAGGATTGGTGCAACGATTTGTAATCTTAATATCCATATTTTCAGGACGGTCAGCCTTAAAAAACGAGAGATTATTTTCACGAATCTTTGTTCCGCTAACGAGGTCTAAATGGACGTTGTAATTTCCATTCTTGTAAGAAACCCAATTATTTTCCATAGTTAATGCTCCTTTGGATGGTCTTCCATATACTTCTTAATACGGTCTCCATTAAACCGATGGTCACAGCCCTTACAAACATAGCTACCATAATGAGAACACCAATGCTTCTCAGAACCATCAGGATTGATAGTAGGATTCAGGGTGTCATAAGCACAATAAATACGATTTTCTTCTATCATTTTGTTCAACCTCCTTAAGTTGTATACCTATAATAGCATATCTTCATATAGTTGTCAAGAGGTTTAGAGAAAAATCTCCAAACCTCTTAACGCATATTGTAGCCAAGTTTTTGATGCTGATAAGCTAATTCTAATATTTTTGTTGGAATAGGAATTTTGTATCTCAATAATTGCCGTGGTCGAGCAATTAAATCAGTTACATGATTTCCAGTTCGTTCATTGTAAATCATAATAATGGCATTGTCCGTAATTTTATGAATCTCAGGACCATTAGGATGTCCCCTATCAGTATGTACCTCGGCTATAATCGCCCCATACCGACCTATAGATTCGATAAATTTCTAACGTTCTATTCGGTCAGCAAAATGTAAAGTATCAGACATCAGAGTTACCTCCTGAGTCGGAAATAAAAATAGAATAAACTTGTTTATCTTATATAGGATAAACAAGTTATCCTATTAGGACGCAGTACATTCCATTGGAATAAATCCAAATTCGTCAAGAGACCAAAATTCAACTGTAAAATCATCAAATCGACTAAAAACAGACTTGATTATAGCTGAAACAATGTTCCAATCTCCACCACCAATGCCACAACCAATTTTATAGGGAAAGGCAATCCTTGGCTCAAGATGATAATGGTCAACAGCATGGACTAAGCTTATCATACTATTATAAAAAGCTTCGTAATTGGTTAAACGACCGTAACGAGATTTTTTTGATTGTGCAAAACAGTTGGCGATAAATTTATCCTCGTTTTCTTTAATTCGATATAGTTGAATCAATCCCAGAAGATAATTTTCATCATAATTCTGACACCATCTTGTATAATCTGCCATAATATCAGGGTATTTTTCACGAATACACTTTGCTACTCCTGCTCCCATTACGCCCATGCAATTAACTTGATGCGCAATGATAGGAGCATCAGAATCAAGAACATTACCCGTAATATGTTTAATAGCAAAAGAATTCACTTTTTGTTTTCCTCCTCGTACTTTCTCTTCCACTCTTCCGCAGCTTCTTTTTCACTGTCATGAACAATGTGAGATTTGTCCACAAGACCGCTATCAAGAATGTGGTACCATTCGCGATATTCATCTCCATCGCAAACTACCATATAGCGACGCATTGTAAGGAAATCTTCAAGGCTTACATTGTAGCTCTTAAGCCAACCCTCGATTTGGTAGTCGTCGGTCCCACTGTAATCTGGAACGGGAGGGTCAGCTTCGACCCAATTTTTAATTTCGTCATCCCAATAATCGTCTGTCATATCAAATCTAAATCCAGAGAAATTAGGAATATACTTGTGCCAAATTTCTTCGACCTTTTCAACTAATCGTCCATCTGAAGACGCAATAGCATAGCGAGATTTTGATTCAAAAGTTGCAAGTAGAGAAAAAGGAGAACGATAAAATTCGAGTTCGCTTCTATATACTCTCTCCCTATTATCATTCCAAAGATAAATACCCTTCATCATTTCTTCGGACGTATACTTGCCATCGAAATCAGTAATAATTAGAGAATGACTGGAACTGGAATTGGTTTCAAAAGTATTGTCTCGAATCTGAATCATTTAAAATCACCTCAATTAAAGATAGAAAAGATTATCAGGAAGATAGCCCACAAAGGTTAAATCTTTAATGCCAAACTTCTTAATTTTATCAATATTAGTTTCGCTTACAAGAATTTTACCTGTCCCTTGTTCAGTATAAATATATTCTGCTTTACCGATTTCGCGTGTTGGGTTGTAAGAAACACAACTCTGTAGAGCGTTGGTATATTCAAGAAAAGTTACTGCATAAATACGAGCGCCAAGATGGTCAAATTTATTACCCATTTTTAGTTCCCCTTAAAGAAATATTCATAATGCTCAGGGTCATACATCGGATGGATATGGAGAGTTTCGTTCCAATCTTCGTTTTCATCATATCCCCAAGTATAGCCATTGTTTTCTGCTGCTTCTGCCACATAACAACTTGCGTCGCCATTATCTTCACCGTCACTGCCAGTATAAACGACGCTCTTATAATCAAAAAGAAAACGACAAAGTTTGTCTTCATCTTTCAAAAGCTCGTGAACAAATGGGGCAGCTTCTCCTGCATGGTCTACATACCCGCCAATGATAATATCATCCCATTTATCCTTTTCCATACGAGGATAACTGGCTTTAATTCCAAGCTTTTTAATTTTAGATTTGAAGTCTTTAAGTTCAGCAATCATACCGCATTCACACATGACTTCATAAATATAATTTGCTTTTTCTTCTGCGGTGCTATAAGTATCTCTGCGCCACCCAAAATCTTCATTAGCGGTAATATTAAGATACTCAGGGATATTCTTCGGGTCAAACTTCTCTTTTGAAATACAAAGAGAATGTGTTGAAGATGAGTTCGTTTCAAACACATTATCACGAATCTGAATCATGCTTTTGTCCTCCATTCTGGTGTAGTTGTTGCATCATAAATTACGCAACCCTCTTCGTTTTTTAGAAATTCTTTTGCGTTGTTAATGAGAGTATCATACTGAAGTCTGCCTCGATTAAATCCAAGCATAAGTTTTCCCTCAAAATATTCTTTCCATTCTGGCACATCATTCATTTTTCGATAAGAAGTTTCCCAAACCAATCTTTTTAGATTAAAAACTTGAAATTCGTAAATGGGAAATTCAGTTGAAGAAAAAGATTTTCTGTGTAATCGCCAAAGAGTAGGTAAATTATAAACGTCTTTAAAATTTTTGTTTACTTTTTCTTTAATATCTTCTGAAAAATTTGCTGAAAGAATAAAAGGACAATCTACTTTATTGTATCTTACAATCTCATCAATAATAGCAGTTTCAATCGAAAACATATATAAAAACTCCTTAAAAATAAATAACCTTTTGGTATGCTTTAATAGTAACATACCAAAAGGCATTTGTCAAGAGTTTTTTTGAAATATTTTTAATCGTCAGAAAGAGTAATGGTTGGAAGAGAATTGATAATTTCATTTATAAGCTCTTTCGAAAAAACCCTTTCGGTATATTCAGGGTAATCATCAACATAAGAGAACATATCGCAAAGGGTATATTCAAGCTTTTCAATCAAATCTTTCTTTGAAATATATTCCATAATATACTCACTTTCCAGCTAACGCTTCGTCACGGAATTTGAAAATGTATTCAGGGGGGTCATACGCTTTAGTCCCATCAAAGTCAGTTATCTCACCAGTGGAGAGAGAAATTCGCCAGCGACCGTCAATTACAATAAGGTCAGGATTGTTTGTTACCTGTTGAATTTTCATCGTTATTCTCCTTATTTTTATCAAAGAAGTCATAAATTTTGAATTTGTTTTCTTCTTCTGCTTTACGAAGAATTTCTTCTCGTTCTGTAAAACGAGTCTTAAGAAAAGAAATAATAGATTCTTCTACACCTTCGTAGACTTCTGGAAGAGCCTCTTTTGGAAAATTGTAATTTCTGATTGTTGCGTCAACTTCTTCAAGTTCTCGCATAAGAATATCTTTAATTTCAATTGTAACTTTAATTACATAAAGATTTGCGTTTTTATCTCTTAGTTTCTCTGGTACATGGTCACTTCCTCGGATAAGCATGAGAACAGGTTCTCCGTCATTATCTACGGTTGCAGAAACACCAGCTTCTTTTGAGGCAATATCTGTTAGTTTTTTAATCCATGCCTTATAATCTGCTTGACCTTGAGGAGATAAAAGATAGGTTTTATCGAACATCGGTTGTGCTCCTTTTTGGAAAAATAGGGGCAGGTTTCCCTACCCCTATAAGGTTTGTTATGCGGAATATGCTGCCTCAAAACAGTCATAACGAGGAACGTTAAGCTGTTCCAGAAGAGCGTCCATAGGATTGGTCTTGTCAGACAGAACCATCTTGAGAAGATTCGTACTGTAGCCACTCACCATAATAGCTCCACGGTCGTCAACCTTAAAGGGAAGAGCGGTCTTACTGGAATTATTAACTCTCCAAAAGACAATCGTGGGCAATTTGTAGCCCGCATTCTTGAAACGCTGAGCAATGCTCTGCATGAAAGTCTTGTCAACACGAGTGCGAGAATTGGTCCAACCATAATGGTTAACGGTATTCTGAGCATCACACATGGAATCGAACTCGCCATCAGAGACAATGAGAATGCGCTCAGGCAGGTCAGACTGAGGAGAATGATTGTCAATAGCAGTCTTGAGAATCAGGTTGAAAACCTTTTCCAGATTGGTATTGGAACAATCCTGACACTCCAAAGTCTTACGAAGCTTGGTAAGGAGGGCATCATTCTCACCAAAACGCACAATATGTGGGTTAGCACTAAAGGTGATGTACTTGTTTGCAAAAGCACCCTTGAGATGGTCTGCACAATAAATGGCGAGAGACATAGCGACATCAATGCAACGCATATTGGTATTACTGCCAATACCACTCTGCATAGAACCAGAACAGTCACAAACAACCAGCATACCCTTATCATCAGGAATCATGTCAGGCAAAGCCTTCCACATACCCTCAAGAGTATCGTCAGCCCTCTGAGGAAGCCCATACCAACGGGCATTCAAATTCATGTACTTGTTGACAATATCGCAAGGATTCGCAACAGAAGCGTTAATCTTAGCTTCACCAGTCTTAAGGGCGTTAAGGAAAGCCTGACGACGCTCAGTATCATGGCGCAGGAATGCCTTGTTATAGTTAAGGTTTGCCTTAGAGGGAACAGTTTCATAGTCGATAGCAGCCCAATTATCCGAAGACATCTTGCGCTCAACAACATCGAGATACTTACGAAGAGCAGACAGAGCCTTACGATAGTTACGCTCAGTCATGTTCAACTGCTTTGCAGTCCAAAGACCGTTGTTACGGGTCTGCTTAGAATGAGAGTTAGCCTTACTCAGCCACTTTCCAAGCAGAGAAATAGACTTTCCCTGTCTCATGCCCTCAATATCCTCAGCAAACTGCTTCTTAAGGAAATCGCGAACAGCCTTTTCAGAAGTGGGATTGCCACGGAACTGATAAAGCATATCATAGCGAGAATACTCGCCAATCAGAGGAACGAGCTTTGCAGCAATGCTTGCACCGCCATTCTTCACAAGGTCACGAATGACAATCTGAGTGAAGCGACGCTCACCAGCACCGCAACGAATGTCCATACTCATACCAAGGAAACGCATGGCAAGATAAGGGTTCTCATTAAAAGCCTTACGCCAATCAGTGACAATCTGCTTCTCATCCAGAGAACGGTAGCTTGCCAGCTTAGTAAACATATCCAGAAGTGCAGAGGAAGTGGTGGAATACGCCACAGCACCATTCTGAGTATAGGTCAGGTTATCAGGCAGAGCCTTGGGAACAACCGCACGAGCATAGAAGCCCTTGTTGGTCTTCTCCATCTTGTCGAAAAACTTCTCCTTGCCAGACTTCTGACGCACAGGCTTCTCAGGCTTAGGAGCCCAAGCCTTGTTAGAGTTCTTCTTATAGTTCTTAGAAGTGTTATTGTACATAATATTCTCCATTCTCGACCGCTTAATTTATTTTGGAACTTGCTGAGTCGGTCGCTTGTTTTGATATTAGGATTATAGCACCTGACAAACTATTTGTCAAGTGCTATAGAGAAATTTTTTAAATATTTTTTTTACTTCTTTTTCTTAGCAGAAACGATGTCAGCACAAGCGTTGCTTGATGTTAGCTTCTCACGCTCTTCCTCAGAGATACACCAAATAAAGGTTAGGTAATTCTGAATATCCTGAATCTTCTCAAGGACATCATCTCGATTGCTAAAATTATTAGTTAACACCATATCACGAAGAGCAATGATATGCTTAGTAGCATAATTCCAAGCGCACTGTGCAGAAGTGCAAGACATAATCTTAGCTCCTTCATCAAAATTATGAAGAGCATCATCAGGTTGAGAATAACGAGCATTCTTTTCTTTAAGAGTTTTTACGCGAGTGTTTTCAAGTTCATCTACAAGTCGATTAAACTGGTCATGTGTCATTTTAAAAATACCTCAAAATAAAAGTTAGTTTTTATTTGTTATAGTTAATTATCGGTTGAAATATTTAAGGTCAGCTTTTTCACCATCAATAGTAACAGCGATATAATTTTTCTTGTTGCAACAAGGACAAACAAAATAAGTTTTAAGGACAGAATGAAAACTCCCATCAAAAGTTGAAACGTTTTCAAAATGTTCCTCAGATGTATCATAATCCGTTAGATTTAATTCAAGAATAGAATCACAGTTCCAACATTTTTCTTGCTTTACAGGAGCATTGTTTTTAATAATCCTCATTGTGATTCACCTCAGATAGATAATCATCAATAGTCATAAGATAAGGACATTTTTCGTTTTTTGTTATTGCACAATCATGGTGACTAATACCACAAGTCCCATAATAAATATTACTACAAAAAACACATTCTTCGGCATATTTATCTGGTAATTCATTTACAATAATTTTCATGCGTCTGCCTCCGAAATTTTATATTTATTGGGTAAAAAGCTAAAGATATGAGCAATTACATCAACCGTCCAACCATTTCCAAGAGCTTTTCGAGCAGCGCTATCAGGAATCATATTAAGAAAATCGTCGGGAACAGTTTGCAAACGACACATTTCTTTAGTTGTATAATACCTAAAAGGTAGATTATTTTTAAAAGCGTCTGGGTATCTGCCTACAGGAAGTGGCGTAAGCACATTATCTTTGTCCACAGTAGTAAGACAATTTGACTTATCTGTATTCGAAGCGCGGACTTCAAGACATTGAGAAATAGGAATAGTTTTATCATAATCTTGCCTATGTCCATTTTCATCAAGTCTACGTCCAACAATAGTTGCCTTATTAAGTCTACGACCTCGAATTGCAGCAGGATTAGGAAATTCAATGTCCTCAAGAATATCTGCCAAAGTAATGTTTTTATCTTTGGGGAGAGTCACGTTAGGAATATTAGTCCAATAAAGTCTGCGGCGATTTTGTGCGGAAACAAGAGATGAGTTAATTTCAATCGGCTCTACACCGAGATAAGAGGAAATAATATCTTGCCATTCCTTTTTCATTACAACATTTTCGAGTAGGAAATATTTAGGCTGAATTTCTTTTAATGCACGAACATATTCGAAAAAGAGCTTACTTCGGGGGTCAGAAAAGTTAAGTTGTTTTCCCGAACTGCTAAAACCTTGACAATTATGCACTACAATCCCATCTACAGTATAAGAATTATCTTCTTCAACTTCGAGATTATAAACCATTACATTTTCTCTGTATGGTTCTACTGAACGAACTAATCCCCAATATCCTTCTTTTACAAACATAGAACTTCGGGGATTATTATAATAGATGTTTTGATAAAAAGAATGCTGATTTACAGTTCTTCCTTCGATAATGTGAGTTGGGGGACGTTTACAAAAATAAATGGAAGTAGTTTGTTTTAGTTCGCCTTGTAAAATTTTTAGCGCAATGGATAATTTTCTATTAATTGTTGTTGAAGCAGAATTATTTTTGCGTTTACATCCATCTGCATCTAAATAGCCTTGTACTAATGCCTCTTTATATTCGTATGGCATTGTAAAAGCCCAAAGAGGGATATTTTTCCGATTAGCGCCCTTTCCAAAATTAGAAAGCAACCATTCATATAAATTAGTTGAAGAAAAACAAAAACGAGCCGTAGTTCTTTCGTGAGTTATATTAAAATGCAAATTAGTTAAAAGCAATTTTTCTTTAAGTTCTTGTTCTTCTGGATAAGAGCAACAAATAAATACTCGTTTTTTTACTTGTCCTGTTTTTAATGTGGTTGCATTTATCCAGCCATCTCCAAGCCATCTTCCAATTAAATAAAAAAACGAGGAAGAAAAATTATAATTTTCTGTTTGAATTTTGTGCTGATTGCCATTTTTAAAAATCTTTAAAGGAGGAATTTCTAAATTTTCATTAAAATGACAGAGATTTAACCACATTTTACCTTTTAAATTTTCAGCTTTTTCCCAAGTGGGTTCAGTTAAAATGTTTTCGTGTTTATGTTTTTCTTTGTTCCAGATATGACTTTTATTGCAAGCATAAAAAGGGTGATTGGGAGTACATTCAATCCCACAAGTACCAGCCCCTTTTACCATAACAGTATTAGAAAACTTTGCTCCTGTTTTAAGAACTTTTCTCAGTCTTCCTTTATGTGTAATTACTTTATCTCCAACTTGAATTTGGCTAATGGGTTTAAATCCTTCTTCACAAAGCACTAAAGCATTTTCTGGAAAACAAGGAGAGCCCCCGATAAGTAAATCTACTTTGTCTTTATATTTAGTAAAATCTTCCTTAGTTACATCTCCATGGTGAACAACATCGGGAAAATTAGCTTGTGTGGCTTTAATTGCACTCTTTTCAATTTCATAAGCATCATAAGAATCAATCTTAATTCCTGCTCTTTCAAGAGCTAAATGTCCACAACAAATTCCATCAAAAAGTGAGAGCACTCTCATAAATCAATATGACCTACTTTCTTAAAGCCAATTACATTATCAAAATCCTCGGTATAGGAATCATTAATCTTCCTAATTTGAGTGTCATTAACAATAATCCACAAATCTCCAAAGAAAGGATTTAAATAAATATCACCGTTCATAAAAATAAACCTCCTATTAGTTTGCTTTGATTATAGCATACTAATAAGAGGTTGTCAAGAGTTATTTATTTGGATTTACGAATTTCTTTTTAAATTCCTTATAACCAGCAAAACTTTCCTGTTCTCGATAAATTTCATTTTTATATGGAGCAGACTTAAAAGTAGAACCGTCTTTTAGAAAGTCAATGTAATGTTCGTTTTCTCCTTTGTGATAAAACCTTTCATACTGCTTGTGAGTACAATAAAAAGTAAAAATAGGAATAGGGTCAGTAAGTTTTTCAGAGCGAACAACAACACGACAAAGATGCTTCTGCGCATACTTTAGTTTAATCTTACGATAAATCCACCCAATAATATTGAGAATAAAAGCAGGAACACAAACTGAAAAATAAAGCCCCTTATCCTCGTTTACCATAATGGCAATACAGGAGAGTAGCTGCCAAAATAGGATAGATAAAATCGCAATTTTAATTACCTCTATCATTAAAAAATCCCTCCATTTCTTTCGATGAGAAATTAATTTGGTTCGTTAAATTTTTATATTCTTCTTTTTTCTGCCCCAGATAAGTGTTATGTTTTACAAAATTTTCAATTTCTGCTTTCGCTTTAATAGCTTCAGTTTGAGCTAACATATAATTTTTATGGAGCTCGTAGACTTTATTTCTAATGGGAGTACAGTCAGGATTTCCACATTCATAAATTTTTTCATAGTCTTCATATGTCCAATATAAATATTCACCGCAAAACGGACAAATCTTATTGGTTAAAAATTCTTTACTTCTTATAATTTCTCCCAACCTTTCGGTGTAGTATAGTAAACTTCTGTAATTCCTCTTTCAGCCAAAGCAGTTTGACACGCTATACAAGGTCTTGCAAGCGCCAAAGAACCATCTTTGTATTCCCTATAAGTGTAGATAGAGACTTTATTCCAATCCAAATCAAGAAACCTTGTTTTCAAAAGCAACATACACTCAGCATGAACAAGACCATTATTCTTAGGGTCAGAGCTAAAGCGATATTTGTTATAGTATTTTTGAAGAGGATTGGTCTTAAAAGTGTTATAGCCAACAGCTATCACCTTGCCAGAATATACCATAACAGAACCAATTTTCTGTTTTGGATAAGTTGCTTGCTCAGATGCTTTTTTAGCTTTTGCAAAATAAGATTGTATCGTTTTTTCAGACGGCATAAAGACCTCGGTATTATAACATTTTTATTTCATACTAACAATAAAAATGTTAGTATACTGCATCATACAGTTTTTTAATAAGTAGTTCAAAAAATAGCTTCTTTTCTTCTGCGCTTGCATCATAATATGCATTGCGAAAATCATTAGAGTCAATAGAACTTAGCACATATTCAAAAACATTGTTCATTTTTATTCTCCTTGTGGATATTCTCCAAGCATAAGAAGTTGAATGTCGCAAAATTTTGCCATTTTTTCGTTATATTTTTGAGCACATTTTGCCATAAATTCCCATTTTCCGATTTGCTTTTTGCCAATCATGCAATCATAAAAAGGCTGATAATATTGTCCGAAATCCTCATCGTCAATAGCAATATAGTCATAATCGTTCCATTCATCAAGATGTAAAAGGTCTACCGTTACATTACAATCAATTGAACTATGGATAACAAAATTTTTAGAACTGTACCATAGATGTTCTTTCCCATCTTTTTGAGCACCCCAAAACCCCTCTTTGAAACCATTTGCAAGAAGAAACTCAATCTGCTTTTCTTGAGACAAATTAATAAAATCGGGAGTGAGCTTATAGCGATTGATTTTCATGTTTGTGCTCCTATTACTATATCGAACAAGTTTTTCTTTTGGGTGAATGCGAAACTGATTATGTTCCCAGTGAACTACCCACGAGCTAAAACTCATTGGGCTTCTTGTTTCAGCGTCCTCGTAACCTACTAACTTCACAAGCGTAAATTCCGACAGTTCCTGCCGTACTAAATATTATTTATACCGATTCTTCCAACATCCTCAATCCTTCGCTTAAGATGTTGATAGCAGCATTAATATCTCTATCATGATTTGTTCCACATTGAGGACATATCCATTGACGTACCGATAAATCCTTAGTTTCTGTATTGATATAACCACATACACTACAAGTCTGGCTTGATGGTACAAATCTATCAATTTTAATATATTGACGATTATTCCAAGCTGCTTTATAGCTAAGCTGTCTTGTTAATTCATACCATCCACAATCTAAAATTGTTTTAGCGAGATTGCGATTCTTCACCATATTGCTCACAGCCAAATTCTCAGAAATTATCACTTGGTTTTCATTAATAAGTTTATGAGAGATTTTGTGTAAATTATTTATTCTGGTATTACGAATCTTTTCGTGTATTCTTGCTACTTTTATTCTTTGTTTATTCCAATTCTTACTACCTTTTACTTTATGAGATAGTTTACGCTGTTCTTTTGCAATCTTATCTTCATATTTCTTAGTAGTGTGAATATTGTCGAATTTTTCTCCATTGGAAGTGATAAGCAAATCTTTTATACCCAAGTCTATTCCAATCATACATCCAGTTGATTTTGTGGGGATGTGTTCAGTTTCTACAAGTATTGATACAAAATATTTCCCAGATGGAACTTGTGATATAGTTGCTGATTTAATTTGACCAACAAATTCTCTGTGAATTTTAGCTTTAATCCATTTGAGTTTTGGAAGTTTAATCACGCCATTCGTAAAATCTACTTCAATATTATTATTTGTAAAATTAGTAGAATATGACTTTTTATTATTTCGTTTAGTCTTAAATTTTGGAAAGCCTGTATGTTCTTTGAAAAATTTTTGATAGGCTGAATCCATATTACGAATTGCGTTCGTCAGAGCAAATTTATCAACTTCTTTTAACCATTCATACTCTTTTTTAAGAACTTGGTTGCAATAATTAATACAAGAGAATTTATTCATGGATTCTTTTTTCGTTTCATACATTTCTTTCCTATATGCAAGCGTTTGATTGTAAACAAATCTACAACAACCAAAAGTCTTTTGTATCTGTTCTATCTGTTGCTTGTTTGGATATAATCTATATTTGTAAGCTTTTAACAATTTACTTATCACCCCTTCCATTTATATATTCTTTCTTTTATGGCTCTTTACTCATCAGCCAAATCTGATGGGATTGCGAGCCTACATTATTTCAACACCTGTCCCAGCACGAGTCCCCCACTGACATTTCTTCCAAGGTAATAATTACATTGACTTCATCAGGGTTTACATATTTATCTTCACAATAGCTATCAACAATCTTTTTTAGTTCGGCTAAAGTCATGGTATTTCTTTTCCTCACATTCCTCATAATAGAATTTAATGGGATGCTCATTTTCAATCACATTTCCATAAATTAAACCAATTTTATAGATATAATTTTCTTTGAGCTTTTTGGGAATTTCGAAAATATATCTGCGGAATGTTTCAAGAGAATGAGCACGTTTATAATGATTACAAGACCTACAACTTGGCATTAAATTGCTAATGTCATTGCTCCGTTCTGCATTCCACCGTCTCTGTGGAATGAAGTGGTCTACTTGCATATCTTTGTAGTCAATTTTTCGTCCACAATACGCACAATGCCCATCATATTTATTATAGACTTGTTCTCGAATTTTCTTAGGAAAGGTCACGATTTTTCTCCGCAATCCAGCGACTCAAAGAAGCCGTGTACTTATCCATTTTATTAATGTCATGCAAATGATAGTAAGATTCAAAATAGAGCCAATGATAAACACAAGCAAAAACAAAATAAATACAACCCACAACATACCACAAAAGAGGATAGCCGCTAATTGTGGATTGAATTAAGGTGAACAGGGCGGCAAAAGCCCAAAAAGAAAACTGTTCATAATAAATGTCGGTCTTTTCTTCAAAAAAGTTCATACTTTTTCTCCTCTTAACAAATATAAAAATATGTTACGTCTGCAAGGGTTTCTGTAGAATAATCTTCACAATATGAAGTCCAGTCATTGATAATACAAGCAAAGAAATGTTTAAGTCCTTTAACAGTTCCCCAACCATTAGGAGATTCATATTGCTTGTACTTTTCTGGGTGTTTTTCAAGTTCAGCAAGGCCGTTTGCGATGTGGGGAATAATATCTTTGCAGAGTCCAAGACAACCCTCAGCACACCAATTTTCAAGTCCTGTGGACTTAATAATCATTTCACGGACATTCCAAGTAATATTTGCATCGGTGTTGTCACCATAAGGCTCAACATATACATTATCTAAGCCCTCAACTTTCACTCGAAAACTAATATCATAACTCATTTTTAGTCCTCCTTATTTTTAAGGATAGCGACAACACTTTCAATCCTAAAAGAAATAAGCTCATCTGGATTGTTAGGATTAACCTTTACGTTGCAAAGGTCAACCGCTTGATAAAACTTTTCAGGTGAAAAATCAGTTCGTAAAAGCACAGGAATCTTAACACTGCATTTAGTTTCATCGTGATATTCGATAAGCAATTTCTTAGAAGAGTCAACAGTTCCAACAACAGGGGCGATTGTTTTATTTAAACTTTTTTCAATTACAACAGGAGCTTTACAGCCATAATGCGTATTGTAATAACGCACCATCTTCTTGACCGCTTCTTCGGTTACATACCAGCCATTTTTGTTTTGAGTAAGCGGAAAATCAACTGTTGTAGTATATTCGTAAACCATCTTAATTATCCTTTCCTAACGGGTTGTTTTCAGCGTCAATAGTTTTAATATCAAAATCCGTTTTCTTACCAACTAATTCGGGATATTCGTTCTTCCAATCTCTTGAACGAACTGTAATTGAAACAGGAGTAGAGTCAAGAATCTCATAATCTTCCATGTAGGTTTTAAGAGAAATATCATAGTCATGGATATAAATTTCCTGAACTTGATAATAATGATAATTTTCTACCATTTTAGTGTTTATAATAAAAGACCAACTAATAGCAAGGATAAAAAGACCTAATCCAATTCTGGTTGCGATTTGACGGATAATTTTATCAATGGTAGATGCACAAACAAGGAAACTTACAAAAGCTCCAACATACAAAAACACAAGCGCACATACAACAATAAAATTAGGTTGATAAGTAGTATAATTTACCAGATAAGCAGCGGCGATTTCCATAACATCATATTGCCACTCAAAATGTGTTTAAATATACTCAAACGCATCGAGAAACTGAAGTCCTTGCGGATACTTCTTACTGCTTCAATGTGTATGCTTTGGCGATTGTAAACAATACGCTACTCACAAGTTCTTGTACACTCCACAGTCGTAAATTCCTGCGATAGCCCGCAGTACACACTTACACTTGCTTAATTATGCAATCTCGTAAGTTACAGCATCTCTTAAATTAAGAGCGGCATTGAAATCCCTATCTTCAATATAACCACATGAACAGTGATATGTTCTATCTGAAAGTTTTAAATCTTTTTTGATAGTGCCACAACAGTGACATATTTTGGATGATGGATACCATCTGTCTACGATTCTTAATTCAATACCATTTTCATCACACTTAGCTTTAAGCTTAGTTCTAAATTCATAGAGCTTTTGTGAAACAATGGCTTTTGATAAATGCCTATTCTTCATCATTCCTGATATATTTAAATTCTCAATAGTTATATAAGATGGTTTGGTTTTCACTATCTCGGTTATTGTTTTATTGATATAATCGGTACGGATATTGTTTATTTTTTGATGAAGTCTTTGTACTTTAAGCCTTTGTTTTTGTATATTCTTTTGAGGGGACTCTCCTTTCTTTAAATTCTTATATTTACGAGAGAAGCATCTTTGCTCTCTACGCAGTTTCTTTTCTAATTTTTTAACTTTTTCCGATTTATTGATGTTTTTGTAAGTTTTACCATTAGAAACAATTGCAAAATCTTTCAAACCTAAGTCAATTCCTATACCATCATTGCTATTATTAGCAATTGCGGTGTCAGGAATTTCTATGAGAACTGATACATAATATCTGCCCGCTTTAGTGGATATTGTACCGCTTTTAATTTCCCATCCATCTTTGGTTGTTGGTATATAGCCTTTTTCTTTTATGCGTACCCAGCCTAAAGTCGGTATGTTTATTTTATGTCTCTCACATTTACAATCCTTAGAATTATTCTTTATGAAATACATTTTTACATCAGATTTGCCTTTCTTTTTAAAATTGGGAAAAGCACTTTGATGTTTAAAAAATCTTACAAATGCAGTATAACCATTTTCAATAGATTTCTTTACAGCTTTTGAGTACGCCTCTTTAATCCATGCTTTATCAGGATTATTAGGAAGATACTCATTATTAAGCCATACACTAAAACTTTTGCCTGTCATAAATCTCTCACCTTTATCATGTAGAGCTTTGTTATGACCAAGATAGAAATTATAGACATATCTACAAGTACCGATAGTTTTATTAATCTTAACTTTCTGTTCGGCTGTTGGGTTTATTTCCGTTTTGAAGCTCTTTAACAATTTCTTAATCTCCTTCTATTTGCTTTTTATATTGCCCATACAACCTACAAAAATACGTCGAGGGTATATTTAAGCACATTTATTATATTTATTATTTTTACATTGTTTTTATTTGCTTAAAATTTCTCTCTTTATTTTTATATGCTTATTGTAACAGATAAAAAAAGGTTTGTCAAGACCTTTTAATAAAAATCCTGACAAACCCTAATTGTTTTTAGCCAGCGTCAAAATATAATTCTGGGGTTCTTTCTGTAGTATGGCTATATTGCTTTTCCCAATCTATATCTGTTTTAAATTCTGGACGGAAATCTCCGTCTCCATCTGAATAAAAACCAATTAGCGAGGAATGACCAATTTTACCACAAAATTCCATGTAATTTAGAAAAGATAAAAAATGATTAATCCATCTTTCTTCCATTGTACAAGAAACCGTAAAAGTTTTCTCAGCCATAGCTTACTCCTGTGAAAGCTTTTGTCGAGTTGCTGGGCCGCACTTGCCATCAACTTCCAGTCCACGAGACTTCTGATAAGCCTTGAGAGTGTTATACACAGCAGGACCAAAACTACCGTCAATATCACAAGTAAATCCAGCTTTGCAAAGTTGCTGTTGCATCCACTTTACATCATCACCCTTACACCAACGAACAAGCACACGAGTGGGAAACTTGTGAGTATTTACTTCATACTCATTCTGCTGTCCCTTGCGTTCAAAGGTGATAATAGCATTAATAATGCGGTTTTCAGATAAGGCATGGACAGTTCTACCTTCATACTTCATAATTTCTGAGCCACCGCCATCAAGCTTAATGAGATTGGTAAAGCCCATTGGCTTAAACTTATAATAAGCTTCGGCATAAGGTGAAATCATATTGCTACGAGTAGACTTCCAATCCATAATATAAATGTTATTGTCGTTGGGTTTAAGTCCAAGAAGAATATGATAAGTTGCGTAAAGTTCGCTGCCACTCCAACCTTGAGGCTTAACATAATCCTTCCACATAACATCTTTGCCATCCTTAATCAGAGGAATACCTGCAATGGCGTATGTCATAGTATCTCGTAGCTCGGTTAGGTCTTCCATATGCGGCTTGCCATTTTCAATATAAAAAGTTGTAAGAGCGTGACCGCAGAACTGAGGAACACCGCCTTGTGCGACATAGGAATTGTAAAAATACTTTTCGCCTACAAACTTTCCGCGCAACTTATTATACTTTGCAAGTGGAGCTGAAGTAGCTTCAATGTCACAAACAAGATGATTTACTGGAAGAGTAAAATATTCTCCACTTTCTTTAAATCCAGCAAAGAAGTTTGCGTTTACATAAGTGTTGTGATTCTTTACATTTTTCTTGGCACAATTTACCATCTTAATAGCAAATTCATCTACTGAGCCTGAAATAATTTTTACACCGTTTTGAGTTGTTAGATTCATTTTTAATTTGTTGTCTCCTTATGAAAAATATAATAGATAGTTCTTAAAATTACGACAATTAAATAAGCAAAGAAAGCTATTTTCCAACCAAACCATGTTTCTTTTAAAATAAAACAGATTAGTTTTGTTGCTAAAGCAAAAATAAAATATTCTGCTCCGAAGATTAACCCGAAAGAAGCAATAACCGCTCCAATAGCACAAATAATCCAAATTGACGCTAAAAGAAAAGTGGCAATAATTGCAATTATATTAGAACATCCTATGTCAATGTTATTAACTATATCAGAAATTTTCTCTGCGGCTTGCCTGATTTTAGAAGTGATTTTTGAAATTTTCATAATCCCTCCTTAAAAGGTTGGCCAAAAGTAATAATCAAGAAGCTGTTGTCTTTCTTGATTGAATTGATTAGCAGTTGTAAAATAATTTTCTGCTACTTGAGTACCATGTTCCTTTTTAGCTTCCTTATTAAGAGAAAGCATTTTTAAATTTTCTATGGCTGTTTCCGTATGCTCTTTTGTTTTTTGAAGTTTAGCTATGTCTTTACAAAAAGCAGATTCATAAAAAATTTTTTCTCTTTTTGCTCTAATCTGTTCTGTTGTTTTTGCAATATAAATTCTTAGCTTTTGTTCTTCAATGACAGTAGCCAAATAATTAGAATACCCTGAACATTCGCAATGATATTGTCCAATAGTTTTAATAAGAGATGGGGGCATTTGAGCTAATGTTTCATCGTCTATCTTTTCTATTTCTTTTCCACAAAATTTGCATTTGTGGGGAGGATTATCTTGAAACTCTTTTACTTGAGTTTCTTGGGATTGCTGCTCTTCTGAGGTATTTGTCTTATTTGTATTATCTGTATTATCTGTATTATCTGTTTCTATTACAGACCAATCAATAGGTAGTTTCTTTTTCATTAGCGCTTACGATTAGTCCAAGAAGAAATATATTTCTTACATTCGTTCGTAGCATCTGCAAGAGCTTGATTACGAGTATAACGAGGAGAAACAATTGTCTGCCAAAAACGCATATAAGAAGTCATATCAATTCGCATAGAGCCGAAAGAACTGGTTACTTCAATTCCTGTAGTATCATTGGTAGCGTAAAAAGCTGTTTTAAAGCCTGTTGCTTTTTCCACACTTTCTGCAAGGTCTTTAGTCCATTGTTCACAAGCGGGAGTTAAAATAGGGTCAGTCATGATTTGTGTCTTCCTTATTAAAATAGTAGAGATATTTATTAATAAAATCCATAGCTTCTGTTCGACGAGAACCTGCTAATTTAGGATAAGTAAGAATAATATATGCGGCCAATAGTGTTTGATTAAATGAGCTATAATAAAAAGGATAAACAATAAAGTCTCCATCTTCATTTTTTACTACTATAGAATAATCTTGATTTTTAGAGAAATCTTCTTCAATAATGAACAGATTATTTGTAATAGTATAAACCTCTTGACGCAAAGTAACGGGACGAGTATTTCCCCCCCACGCGGCAAGAACTTTACTAATAAGTTCATTACGCTCTTTTGCTTCTGCGTAAGTTTGATACACTAAATATTTTGCTGAACGAGGCGTTTTAGAATCCAGTAAATCAGAATAAAATTTTTCTGCTTCACCATAAGTAATAGTCATGTTAAATCCTCCTTTTCTTAGGTTGTTTTGATTATAGCATAAACAAATTAAATTGTCAAGAAAAATTTTTGAAAAGCCTTTAAATATGATAAAAGAGCGGTTCATCACATACCGCTCTCATATCATCGCTATATAGCTATATCAAATAGGAGTTAATCTATCTTGATGTAATTAAATCTTCTTGTAACGAGTCTCACGAATTTCCTGAACGGAAGGAACATTACTAATATCAATGTGATTTTTATCACAATAACGTTCAAGATTTGCACAAAGAATTCGAGCATCCTTAAGAGCACCAGCAATGATTCGGTCAAAGTCACGGTGATACTTATATAGTGCCTTCTCACGAGAAAGCTTAATGCCATCATCTTCATTAAAGGTATCGCCATCCTTGAAATTGACTCGTGCAGCGCCCTTATAAGAAGGCTTCATAATAACAGGCTCATGGAACTTGGTGTCTTCAAAGGCAACATACTTAGTAGAAAGTGTACTAAAGAGCTTAATAAGAACATTAAAAGCATCAATGTCAGTGCGCTGAAGTTCTGCCTTAGTTACCCCAGCATCCTCGAGAATTAGATACTGAAAACCATCTTCATAGCCACCGCAACCCTTATTGTCAAAATCAAACAGGAAAGTGTCATCCTGAGTAGAAGTCATGGGCATATAGTTATCAATCATTTTTTGTTTCTCCTTAAATTTGTCTAATTAAAATGTTTAAATTGTTTACTGTTACTATATATAAAACTACAGGTGTAGCTTATTTTTATCATTTGAAACCAAAGCTACACCTGTATGGTTAGTAGCAAATATGACGAAGAGAATTAAAAATCTCAAGTCCTGCAATATACCGTGCTTCTCGTAGACAATCTTCCATAAGAGCGTCCATTGCAGCGTGTCCTAAACCACCGTTCAAACTTGCGTCCCGCTCACAATCGTTGTAAATTTGTTGAGCTCTTGCTTCAAATTCTTCATGGGTCATTCTGTTTTGGTTCCTTTTGCTGGGGTAAAATGTGTCTTGTGAAAGGACACATGAGGTACACTTTCAGGGACAGGGAGGGAAAACCCTCCCTGATAAGAGACAGTGGCAGTCTGGAGTTGCACCGACACCCCGTGAGTTAGAATCACGAATACTACTGTTATACTATGCCACGATATTGCTTTAGAAAGGACTCGACGCTAAAGAAAGGAAACTCACCACAAAGCTAATAAAACAACACACAAAACTCGATTGGAGGAATCAATGATTTAGTAAATAAAATAGTATTTTTGTTTATCTATTATAATCTATGTTGCTGTAAGCGTCGATTTGAAAGATTATATATACAATTATTTTAGTATAGTTATTAGCGTAAGATGGATTTGAACCATCGACCTGTCAATTATAATGGAATCCACAGCAAGGATTGAACTTGCATTCTTTGTCTTACTTAGACGATGCGGATGTTGACTGCTCTAACCAACTGAGCTATTACGCTATATTCTCGACCCTGTTTGAATTCTTAATTAGCAGTTAAGTCCAAAAAAGTTTGCTGTAAGGGTCGATAAAGAAAGGAAATTATATGAACTTAAGAGAAATTATTTTCTCTTATTAACGATTTTAAACAAGAATCTGACTTGCAGTTTTCTTCTGCTTTCCCTCAAACTCATAGTCAAGATGTGGATACATCTCAGGCTTTGTAATCTTGTTCTTACAAACAGGACACTGATAAGTAAACTGTGGGGGATAAGTCATTAGCTGTGTAGGCTGTAGTTCCATCTCAGCCTTACACTTTGCACAATGAAGAGTCACCTTGAAAGTGCGAACTGCGTTTGTCTGCTGTTCATAAGTATCAAGAACTGATTTATCCGCACCAATAATGGACGGTCCATTAGCAGTATTGATAATATCCATTTAAAATGTTACTCCTTATTTTTGTTTTCAGGATTTATGCTAATTTTTTAGTCTCGACTCATTGTACAAATATAAACCAAAATTATATGTAGAATAAAAGTTGCTGTGAGAGTCGATATATTCAGAATTGTTTTCAGTTGTGGCAGGACTCGAACCTGCGAATAACGGAGTCTGGGCTCAGAAGTAAGACTTGCACTTACATTGTCGGATTATCGTCCGATAGCCTACTAACAGAACTTATACAATGCTACTTAACCCATCACATTATATAACCCATTTAACTGATTCTGAGAAAGTCCGTTGCCTTACCGCTTGGCTACACAACTATATAAATATTCATCTAAAGTAAAATCAGGATTTTGTTTTTGCAAATAATGAAATTCTCGATGGCAATTAGCACATAATACTGCATATTTAGCTATTTCTTCCAAAACGCTGTTTATGTTAGAAGTATTTGCTATCATTCTTGCTACCGTATCTTTTTTCTCAGCGGGATTCTTATGATGAAAATCTAAAACATAAGGTCTGGTTTCACCACATTTTTCACAACAGAGACGAGATTTAATTTCATTTACTTTTGCCACTTTTTTATCGTAGTTCTCTTTAACTTTTTTTAAATGGCAACTTTTGCAATAAGCATTTCTCTATTGTTTTTCTTTGTTACGCCACCCAAAATTTTCGATTGGTTGTTCAATTTTGCATTGAGAACAAATTTTAGTCTACATTGATTAATTCCTTTTAAGATTTAGAAAAACAAGAACTTCGGTCGGGACTTTCGATTCCTCACCCAACAACTCCTACATATCCTCCGAAGAGGCTGACCGACAGGAGGTAGTTTAATTTATTTATCGTGTTTTACTACCACGAAGTTCCTTGTTTTAGTGGAAGAGGGTAATCGAAACCCCACTTACGGAATCGGAGACCGTGGTTCTACCATTAAACTACTTCCACATATCAAAGATTTGTTTATTTTTTATCTCAACTGATGTACTAAGTATATCACAGTCAGTTTCTTTTGTCAAGAGTTTTTAGAAATTTCTTCTGGAAAATTTTTGAGATATTCTTCCAAATATTTTTTCTTAAAAGTACATCCATGTTCACAAAGATATTTCTTATAATCACTATAAATGGTTTTCAAAATTGTTGTTGAAACATCTTTAGGATAAAGAATAGGATTGTGATTTTCAAGCTTAGAAGCCGCTTTATTAATCATATTCTTTTCATTTTCATTCAAATATTGGAAAAAGGTGTCACTATAAATATCAATGTTTTCATTTCTTATCGGCATATATACCTCTTTTATTTGAAAAAGAAATTTTAAAATGAAGTGGTTGGAATCGAACCAACGACCAGCGAAGATACCCCTACGCCGCTCTACCACTGAGCTACACTTCAATATTTTTCTCAAACAAGAGAAGAAGTGCTCAACCATTGTGCAAAAAAGAAAGGAGGCGATTTCAAAATGAAACTCAAAAAATGAACAGAAAGTTGAGAACAAACAAAGGAGAAATGTTAGTTACAAACTATACCAATTGACAAAGCAATGGGAGCACGTTCTTCTCTTGATTGTGACTTAATTATATCACAGATTTTCAAGATTGTCAAGAGTTTTTTCAGAGTTCTTTTCTGTATTTTTAGACACTCCATAAATCTCCTGAGTTACCTTGCGACGCTTAACCTCGTTGTTATAAGCTTTTTCACGAGAGTCTGCATTGATGTCGTTGTAAGTAGCAACATAAACTTCGTTGCCACACTCTTCGCAGAATGCGATTTTTTCATCATAGCTAAAATTAATTCTGCGGATAGTAAGGTTAACTTTAACTATATCTGTATCATAATTAACCATCTTATTGCAATGAGTGCAAAAGATAGCGGGTCTATTATTTATAAAACCGTACATAAATAAATCTCCGTTTTTATCCTCTGGTATTTTTCCAATAATATGCCATGCCATACTTGGGAACGTCAGTTACTTCGCTGATTATCATTTCAGGAAACGGAAATACATACTTCTTAGCTTCCCGAACAGAATCAAACTCTACTTCTGCGTAAGACCAAGCATCATCAACAATACAAATCTCAATGGGCTTTCCTTTGCCGAAAATAGTAAATTTTTCTTTCTTAATGGGATTCTTTCCAGTTTCTTTACTAAGCTTGGCAACAAACTTTCGAGCAGAGAAAAGCTTATCTTCAATTTCAATACGTTCAAGCCCACTACCACTCTTGAAAGTCATTTTACCATTGTTAGACCCAGCTTTATAACGAATACGAATCTCATGAGCAATCTTACCGTTTGCATCAAAAGTCACATCGAGATAGTATTGCCAAAGCTATTCTCGAACAATATTAACATCATCAGGGAAGTCAAAATCTCCTCCCTTTAAAAGCCATTTACGTTCAATTTCTGTAGCCATTAATACTCTACCTCATCAGGTTCATAGTTTTTGTTTAGAATGTAGTTATACTGTTTTTCTTCTCGTTCACGGGCTTCTCTTGAGCTAACAACATCAGCAACCCACTCACGATAATAAAAACGCATAACTTCTTCCATGTAATTAGTATCTTTATAAGTAGGCAAACCAAAGTCAAGATGCTTAAGGCGGTATTCATTATATTCCTGACAAATTGCTGGATACCAACTCTTATTACTTACTTGAGACCAAGGAAAAATTTTAGAGAAGAAACCAGTATTTTTCTTTTCAATCCAAACTTCTTCAATAATATCGTAAGGACAGTATACTACTCGGTAATCTTCTCCGTCAAAAACGAACGGAATAGACAGGCATTTGTCCATGCAAGGTCATTTCCTTTCTATGTAATTTTTAAATGGTTGCGGGAGTCGGAATTGCACACGACGTGGACGAGGTTATGAGTCTCGTTTGGGAACTAACACCCTTCCCGCCTTATTTTGTCCTCACTCCAAGTCATTACTCTCTTTGTGAGGACGATTATTAAAAAGATTTTTACTTCAAAATATTCTTTAATACAATTTAATAAAGGTAATTAATGAATTTACGACTCTTTATAATTTGCGATATACAGGTCACGACGTTCAGCCTCTTCATCACTTTCACAATTATACCATGTAATATACATTACATAATTTGAAATATGTGCATGATACCCATCTTTCGCAAGACTATTAAATACCTTGTTTACAACACTGTCTCCATAATTACTGGTATAGACTCTAATTCCACACAAGCCCTTATTGGAAGCTTCTGAAATCCACTTATAAACTTTGTTTTTAAAAACAATGGAGTGTTCAGTTTGGTACATAGCTTCTTTTGCTGTAATAAATCTGTCCATAATATTCTTTCTCCTCTAACGAGCGCGTGTTTTTATCTATGGCTGACAAAACGGGAACCCGAATAAAACAAAAAATTTTTTAAACTCGACACATTTATACATTCTGTTGCTCTACCCGTTGAGCTACGTCCGCATATTGGTGCGGACGGTAGGATTTGAACCTACAACACACAGGCCCCTTGTAAGTATTAAAACTTTGTTGCTGTTAGTGTCGAAATAAATTAATTATAATAGTTTAAATTATATCTTTTTTTCGATAAGGAATATTATATCTTTTACACCATTTTCGCACAGCGTTGTCCGATACCCGATATTTATGTCCAAGATAAAGAAAAGAATATTTTTTTATTTCTTCTGCTAAAACTTCTTTTGATGGTCTTTTTACTTTCTGTTGGACTTTTTGAGAGCATTCAACACAGTAATGAGATTTACTGGTTTTTTTCTCTTTCCCGCATAATGGACAATATAAAGAATTTTTCTGCTGCTTTATTTTATTGATTTTTGCTTGTTTCTTTTTTCTTTCAAAATCCCACATAATCATTTTGTAAACTCTTTCTAATTTACGAGGCAAAACAAAATTCTTATAGGAAAATTCTTGATAAAAAGAAAGAAATTTTTCTTTTTCTTCGAAAGAGTTAATTATAAGAGCATATAGTCCTTTTTCATTTTCGGGAGTTAATTGAAATTTTTCAAAAGAAAAAATATTTATTATTTCCTTACAATCATTCTTACTGCCTAAAAATTCAATTTTCCCTTTATTTTCTGATATATGTCCGTCTCCATCAAAAAACCGCACAACAAAAAATTTTTTATATTCTTCTGGGATAGTAGAAATAAAGGAGCAACCTAATAAAGATTTTCGCGGAATTATATTAAAATGAGACAAATCTTCTTTTATCTGCTTTGAATAAATTGTTATTCCACAACAAGGATAAAATTTATTTTTGGCTTTGTTTATACGAGTGTAAATAGCGCCACTAAAATTTAAATCCTTTTTAAATTGCTCGATAGCACATCGGTCGCTTTCTTTTAAGACAAAAGTTAAAGCATTAGCTTTATCTCTTATATTACCATCCGCAGCTAAAAATCCTAACCAATAAGCCATCTAAGAAGACCATTGCTTAAAATAATTTTCATTTACAGATAAACGTTTATGCTAAGATTTTGAAATGTTAGAAAAAGTAATCATTTTAACTCCTAAATTATTACGGGTAGCGGGACTCGAACCCGCACGGATTGCTCCGAGAGATTTTTCCAAACAAGAGGATTTGAACCTCTATCTATTTAAGAAGAACTTAAATCGCATTGCTTATGCTATATCAAGGAGTCTGCTGTGTCTACCAGTTCCACCATACCCGCATATTCAGTTTAGCAACTACTGACAGACCAGCTTTACACATATCTGTCCTCGGTTCGATTGGGGAGAGGTTTACAGGAATATTCCGACAAACTTGCACCCAATTGTCTCGGTCATTTTCATTGCTAAACATAGAATAGCCTTTCCATTTTTCCCAATCCATCAGGCTTGGAGGTCGGTTCAGTGTCGAATACATTATAACCTGTTAAACTGTATTCCGAGATAAATTTCGTATCTATCTTACGGATTTCTTGTTTTTTGAAAAGACATCAAGAAATATCTAACCATTCTGTCTTTTGGGGCGAGAATACCCAATCCATTACTCAAAACCTCTTACTTTATAGAGTCTATAGAGCACAAATACTCAGTAAGAGCTATCGACTGTGCTACCGTTGGTAATGTGACGATTTCTCGCTGGGAGCTGGGTTATTTAAACACTCACCAGCCATTCGTGTAAGGGGAATCCGAAGACACCCACCATTCACTTCTCTTTTAAGGGAAGAGAGAAGAAACTTCCCTACCTTTACTCAGATTCGAACTGAGACCCCACGAGGACTCCTCGCCGTGCTACCGTTACACTACAAAGGCAAAGCGCTTTCTGAAAGACTCAATAAACTTTCAGCCCTTATACTGAAATTCTCTACATAATATCCTCTGCACAGGAATTGAAAGATATTCAGGGAAGGTTTTATATTGGAAAAATGTAGACTTCGCAATAAAGGATTTAGTTTAGATGCTATTGACTGGATTCGAACCAGCACCTCTTGGAGCCTGCCCCCAAGCGAACTACCTTTTTGTTCCAAATAGCATATAAGTGAGCATACTCGACACTTTTATTCGGGCCAGCCAGACTTAGACATTCCTTGCTCAAGGGATACTCTAATAGGGAGTCGAACCCTACACGATGTTTTTTAAGAACATTAAGTAAAATTGCTGTGAGTGTCGAATGGATATTAAACATTTACAAAAGAATCTGGTAGTCGGATTGAACTTCCTCTTCACCGACCATTCGAGAAAGCTTTTTCGTAGCTTTACCTTTAAAGTGTTAGTTTCCCTAAAGGACGATGGACTAAAACCATTCAGCATCAATATACTTGTCAGTATACCTTTCTAACTGCTAAGTTATGGTAATGATAATAAGCAGGACTGCGATTAATCCTTACTTAAATGTTTCCTATAATTACTGCTCACCACACTCTTGTAATTTACAACATATATATACGATATATGAGGTCGGGGTCGCTTCTTCATTATATTGTTCATTTAAGCTCACGCACTTATTACCATTTGGGAGTTGGGTTGTTTTGAGACTCACCAACCATTCGTCTTCCTTGATTGTGTACTTAGTATAGCACACTTTGTTTTGTTTGTCAAGAGGTTTTTAAAGTTTTTTTGAAATTTAAAAACCTAAAAGTATCTAAAAACAATATGTGGTAGCTATGACCCTGTTTCATGGTCAATTACGAAGAGCAGTTAAAGGTTGTTACCCTTTACCTAAAATCTCTCTTCAACCTCTTACGAGGGACTAAGCCGTATCATTTGGATTTCCCAACTCATTTCGGCTTACGGATTTGTTACCTACCGTTGTACTACCTGTTAACCTTTCTATGCTAACCCCGACCCGTCTGAGCAACTGCCGTTAGCCATATTGTTTTTAGTGTAACTTAAGTATATCACAACATTTTGTGTTTGTCAAGAGGTTTAGAATAAAAATTTTCTTTTATTCGGGAAAATGTTATCTGCCTCATACATCATTGCTAACATACACTTTTGATAGAAAAGCAATTCTATGCCTAAAAGGTCTTGTGTAAAGTTTACTTTTTCCCAAGAGGACATTTGAGAATAAGAAATTAGATGCTCTTCCAGAGTCTTTTCATTCATTCTCAGTTCTCCAATTTATTAGCTTCATAAAACGCCCAAGCAAAAGCAGGAGGAGTCATTGCTCTAAATTCCGCATCTGTTTCAGGCTGATGATGCCAACTAAGCTGAGGAATATTTTTCCAAGCAGACTTATGTAGGAAAGCAAAATTGGGCTTGTTTCTTCCCTTACGAGTATACAGAGGAATCTTATTAGGAACATCTTCCCAACGAGAATACTTCTTTGGAGGAATGTTAAAATCACCCCAAATATCTGTAGCCTTAGTCCAAGGGTCTCCATACTCCCAAGGTTGAAAAGTCATATCAGGAGGCCCAAGAAAATCGCGCAAATGTCCACGAGGATTTTCTAAAGCCCACCAAGTCGGAATACATTCTCCAATAATACGCAAACACGCATTAACAATTTCCAAACCAGCGTCAAAATCACGATGGCGATTTTCAGCAATACAATTTAGATTGCTAAATTCTGTACAAGGTGGAGCAGCAAGAACGCCCCAAACATTCTCAGGAGGCTTGTAAGTTCGCACGTCATATTCAGGAAGAGTAATGATACGAACATCATATCCATTTAACTGCCAAGGACGAGACCATGAACCAGTACCGCCACAAAGGTCAAGAATAATTTTCTCTTTTGCATTGGAAGTCATTTAATCTTCAACCTCAATTCTAAGAATCTCTTTTTGGTTTGGCAACATAATTGCTTCTAAACTAAGGTTTGTCTTAGCAGATTGACCACAAATGTATTTACCATAAGACTTTTTTGCTCCGCCAAATCCGCCATAAATTTCGTTATAATCTTGTGAAATTTCAATAGATAGATTATTTAATGGTCGAACCATTTGAGTGATAAAACAATTCTTCCCATTTATTTTAGTTTTTATCTTTAGAGCAAAAGGCTTTCCAGAATCAAGGTCAAGACAAGACATATCAAAATAGCTTGTACCGCAATACGGACACTTATTTAATTCAATATTAAATGGAGCACCGCAGTTAATACAATTTCTATTTGACATGACAAGTCCTTTTTTACGTTAAATTCTCTCGACACTATATTATGTAGGTTTATGAATCAAAAATCAAAATCTATTAAATATAAAAAGTTGCTGTGAGTGTCGATAAGTAGTATGGTAAATGGTAGTCGGGTTTAGTATAAAGTTCACCGACCATTCGCTTAGTCTTCACTGTATCGTAGTTGAGGAGACCAAATATTACACGAGCAAAGTAAGTTTACACATTCTTGCCATTGGTGATTGGAAAAGAGAATAGGCAAACGACTTTTACTGCCTTGTGCGCGCGAGTTTTGCCTCGTCCGCTGGATTTCCACCATATATTCTGTTGGTTCTCTCTTGGAGCTGGAGGACGGATTCGAACCCCCGACCTACGCATTACGAATGCGTCGCTCTACCAACTGAGCTACACCAGCATTTTGTCGGCTTCTTGCTTAGATTATCACATCGTCTACTTAGGAGTCATAGTCCTGTTCATAAGTCGCCATGTATACCTAACGATTCCGCAGTTTTCAGCAAGCATTATTATTCTTTGTGGGGTAAGCCGATAATCGCCTACATCAGTTTGGAGCTACCAAACAATTGGTGCGCCAGAGGAGACTCGAACTCCTGACCTATTGCTTAAAAGGCAATTGCTGCTACCTACTGAGCTACTGGCGCATATTATTTCGGTTTGGGAACTCTACTGGTTTTCAAGTGTTCCAACTCAAAATAGGAGCGTACTAACAAGAAACCAAGTAGGTTCTTCTACCTATTTAAATAGCAAGATTGAATGTGATTGGCATACCACGTTTCAGGGAACTTTAAAAACCATTCTTACTAAATAAAACAAATTTTTTATTCCTCTTTTAATAAGGAGGTGTGTACCCAAAACCGTTAAAATGGCACACTCGCTACCTTTTTTGTTTATAGTTGGGAAGGCGTCTTTTGGTAATATATTACACACCCTGAGTAAGCAAGGCTGTTAAACCACATTTCCCCGTGAGTTATCTTACTTTTTTCACAGTTACCGATTAACCAACTTTATGTATTTATTATACCATGTTGACCTTGATTTGTCAAGAGGTTAATAACTTTTTTTATTCTCGACTCTTTAATAAATTCACGAAGCTGTCTTACCACTTGACTAATCCTCTCAGGGAAAGGATTGTGGAATCGAACCACAGTTAGCTTCTCGGCAAGAATATTATTAAAAAATTGCTGTAAGAGTCGATGAGATAACCATCATGTTGCGCTCTTTCGAGCTTGTCTTTATATTACCACAAACATTTCTGTTTGTCAAGACCTTTTTAAAACTTTTTTAGTTTTACTTCTTATTTATGCTGCGAATATAGTCAATGACAAACATAGTCCACATTCCAAGAATGAAGGGTATGATAACACTCATTACACATACTCCTTGGGTAGATTAATGCAGTTATTATCCCACTTCTTATATGCGTCAAGGTAGGCTTCGTCCTTGTCTCCATTGATAGTAAGTTCATAATACATTCCATCCCATAGAGTAGTAGAGAGAAGAGCCTTCCAGTTCTGCAAAGTCTTACAATACCACACAACATATACGTCAAAATCAGGCGTAGTATCAGACTTATCCAGATGATTAATTACATAATCACGGACAGCCTTTTTACTAAATTCAAAAAACTTCACATCAGTCATTTTCGTCAACCTCAATTTTTTCTCCAATCCAATGTTTCATTAGTTCATTTACATTAGTTGGATATGTTTTTACTACATATTCGGTATCAATGATAATATCTGTAATAGTTAAATTATTGTCAATTTTAATTGCGCCAACAGTTCCGCCAATTACCCTAATAGGGATAACCTTGTCCTTAATATATCCTTTATTAAATAGTACATAATGTCCGTATTTTACATTATTATAACCAGACAAATAATTTAACTCATCTGTAATAGCACAAATATACTCGCTACTACTACATAAAGTACGCCATTTATTTTCAATCTTCATTTATTTCTTTTACATATTCCCACTTATAACCATAAGCAGTCTATCTTTTCCCTTTGCACACATCAATAATATGTCCACTAACTCCTCCTAAAGAAGTAGTGTTTGGCTATACATAACGAGCGGCATCATTTAAAGTATCAAAGATTTGAATTAAATCCCCAGTATTTTTATCTATTTGTTTAACTGCTTTTCCGTGAATGTTTCGACTAACTTCCTATAAAGAATAAATTTTTTCTTTTCGTTCTTGGAGAACAGCTTCAACACTATCAACAGAAACATTTAATTTTCGAGAAGTTTCTCTTATGTTTTTGTTCTCTTTATAGGTAGCAATAATTAAATCATAATCAAGGTATTTTTTGCCGTCTCCACCTTTAGTAGCATTATATCCCTATTGATAAGAATTTAATTTATCTATCCAATAAATTTCACGTTCGTTAGCATTATTTGTTTCTTCAATTAATTCTACGCGAAAATGTTCGATTCCATATTTACGCATGGCAGAATATAAAGGTCGTTTTTCATTGCGATTTTTAAATGCATCAAGACAATGCTACTTGAAACGCTTTTCAATAGAAAATTCAGTTTTACCTACATAAATTTTATCATTTATGTCATTAATTATTTTATAGATATAAGCCATTTAAAAATATAATTATAAGTCACTTACTTGTAGCAGTAGTAGTTACAGTTGGAGTAGGAATATCCGTATTGCTATCCATGCCAGTCTGAATATAGCCAGAAGTAACATACTCCGTTGTCTTAGCCTTAGTATTACCCTTTAGAGCGCCACTAATAGCATAAACAGCAGCCTCAATTTCCTTGCGTAGAGCTGTCTCGTCATAAACAACTCCCATATCAGCGAGCTTCTTCTCAGCATAATCCATAGCTTCCTGTAGCTTCTTCTGACCATCCCAGCCCATAGCAAGACCCATCTGTTCAGCAGCCTTTACTGCAATTTCAGCAATAGCCTTGTAAGTTTCAATGGTAGCAAGAGCCTTGTCAATAGCGTCCTGACCATATTTCTTGCGAATATACGGAACGAGAACAACTGTGCAAAGTGCTACACATAGACCAATAATCATTACTACAATCTGAGTAACATCCATATTTTATAATATCTCCTTTAAATTAAAATTAAATGGAGCAAGATACCAGATTCGAACTGGCGCTTTCAGTTTTGTCTCTATTACAAGTCTTGCACTTGCATCTCTTCAATATATCCAATAAAGGACTCATTCAAGAGCGTGTTTTACTTTTAAACTAAACAGAGGGAAGACTGACGTGCTAACCACTAACACTAATCCTGCATATTTGGGATAGCACCACGCATGATGCTATCCCGTGGTGTCTCCGAAGAGAAGTCACGCGCTAACCGAGCAAAACTCCACCACATCACAACGAAAGGATTGTTGTAAACAAAATAAAATTATATTTTTATCCTACCGCTTCAATTCGTGGTCCATTGTCTATAGTTTTCCAAACAACAAGGACTTCATCTGTTTCCTTATCTACGGTCAAAAGATAAACAGCGTCATAAGGAAGCCAATTTGTTGAGATATAACGATAAGTTTCTCCTGTACCATATTCCATCTCTTCAAAGATATATGCTCCATCTGTACCACGAGCTACAATTTCTGCTCCAACATATTTTGTGGGAGACTGAAGAGTTTTATCCAAGCTATTTGTTAGAGGATAACCAATAGCAACTCCACAAACAATTCCTGCTGACAAAAGAGCAGTAAAAAATTTCAAAACATTTTTAGTGCTATATTTTTCGTTCACCGTTTTCTCAGCAAAAGGTGGAATAAAAAATGCCATAAGTCCGACAACTGAAAAAAGAGCAATTACAAAAGCAACTTTATCGAAATTCATTTTTAAAAACCTCTCTTAACTTTATGTGTTTATTATATCAGACCTTTTGTTATTTGTCAAGAGGTTTTTATCAATTTAGCTGGATTTTTTTCAAAGGCTTCATTTCAGCTTCAATAAGAGATAAAGGAACAAGAAATCCTCGACTTGTAAAAAGCTTATTCTTCACCCTTTTCTCCTGCAAAATATCCATTCGGTCTATGACAAATTGCCTAAATTTTCTCATATTAAGAATATATAAAGTCTTAGTTTTTAAGAAATAATAGAACAAAAATTGCGCGTCAGACTTCATAAGACACCGTTCAGTTTGACGCTGTTCATTGCTGATAACTTCAAAAAATAAATTACCAGTAATATAAGTATCTGTTTTTATTTCAACAGTGTAAGATGTACCATCGGTTTTGTTTACAATAAGGTCAATATCTAAATTCTAATAAAATTTATCCCCTGAAACATCTTCTACACTTAATACATCTTCCCTGTTTTCAAGCCATTTAGTTATAGCAATTTCCCGAAGCTAACCTACGGCATTAGATGAATTAAATTCGTAAACTTTATCACTCAATTGTTTCTCTCCATTTTGAATCTTTAGAATATGTGCGGACTGCCGCAAAATTATAATATTCCTCTGCTCGAACAAGCGTATTAATGAAGCCAGAATTTAAAAAATCTTCCATCATTAAATTTACAAATTCAAGCGTCTGAGGATGCATCTTAATGCCATGAGACTTTTTATTAAGCCACCATTTATATTCATTTTCGGGAGAAAAATTCTTCCCATTATAAGCTCTACCCGCCCCAAGAAAATCACAAATCAACTCAAGAGCATACTTATAGGGCATCTGAACAGGCTTGCAACCCAAATCAAAATTATCCTGCCAAAACTCATAATGATGCTTATTTCTGCCCTTATGATGCATCCATGCCTTAGACCAGCCATTAACTTCTTTACAATAGTCAATGGGACTACGAAAACCCTGATAATATTTTACAGACTCCCAAAATTCGGTAGGAGAAAACTTACTTAGGTCGTGTACAAGTCCTTGCCACGGAATACCAGCCTTGAAACAATAATAACAAACCAACCAACGATGCTATGTTACTGTCTTTAAATGTCCAAAAAATCTTTGAAAGAAACTCATTATTCTGTCTCCTCAATAATGTCAGGGGTATTCATAAGTAATCCAACAGCTTTTGCACAAGCAATTTCATAATTATCTATGAATTGATTATCACATTGATTAACTATAAAAGAATATGCGGCGATAAGCACTTGAGCAGCACGTTCATTAGTCATGTTAATTACCCATTGTTACAAAAGGATTTACAGTGTTACCCATAACTTCGGGAAGCTTACCATCCCAAGCCTGAGCACGAATATAGTCATTATAATTAGGAGACTTATCAAGCTGTTCCTGAACAACCTTAATTGCATACGCATCAGCATCAGCTTCAATCTTCTTTGCTTGAGCATTGGCTTCTGCGGCAATAACTTCCTGCTTCGCAAGCTCTTCTTTCTTTACAGTCTCATTCTTAACCTTCTGAGCCTCCTGTTCAGCAGCAACCTTCTCACGAATAGTTTGCTCAAAAGAGTCTTCAAAATCAACATCAATAATATTCAGAGCGGTAACAGCAACGCCATATTCCTCAAGATTAGAACGAAGAGAATCCTCAACAGATTCCTGTAGAGCGGAACGATTCTGAACAAGCTCTTCTGCCTTATACTTACCAACTTCATTCTTAAGAACAGAATTAAGTTGAGGCATAATAAGCTTAGATTCAACATTATTTACGCCAATTGTACGAATGAGAACATCAAGCTTATCAGTAGAATAAGAATAATTCACCTTAATTACAATGTTCTCAACAGTCTGAGTATCCTTGGTATAAGCAGTTGTCTGTGCTTCGTAAACCTGCTCACGAACATCAATCTTACGAATCTTTTCAATAAAAGGAATACAAACATGAGGACCGGCACCAATAGAAGTATCAACAAGAGTTGCCACGCGATACTTTACACCAACATATCCCTCTGGAATAATCTTAATGCTACTAACAATGATAATTAGAGCAAGAAGAGTGCATACAACAATTAGAGGAATACGAAGAAAGCGAGGAATCTTATTCTTCTTAACAGGCTTTGTGCTATCATTTGTGTTGTAACGTTCATTATACATTTTTCATTACCTCATAATATTTTTTAGATGGACGAATACTATAAATTGGAATATATTCTCCCGTTTTTACTTTTTCAAATTCTGTTTTCATTTGAGAATGAAGATTGTTATTGAAAGTATGATAAGTCTTTTTAAGATATTCCCATTCTTCTTGACCCGTTTCTCCATGCTTTGTAATAACAATATCATTGTAATATTTATTGGCTATGGTATAATCCCAAATAATTCCACCTTGAGCCAATTGACAGCCAAAAAGGTAAAGTCTTAAAGAATGCCAAATAGATTTCTTCCCGCCGCGCCAATCAAAATCTTTTTCAATAGTAAGCTTTTTCTTTCCTTTAACCCAAGCAATAGATGCTCGTTCAGAAATTGACGCATGAGCATTTTCTGGATTGAAAGTAAAAGGATAAGATTTTGTTTTTTTAACAATGAACTTAGGGGAAAGGGAAAGACATTCTAAAACTTCAACAGAATTTCTTTTAAGCTTTTCAAGCCATTCTGATTCATGTTCAATATTATATGTATGGTTTCCAAATTCATATTGGTCTGATTCTTTAGGAAAATCGTCTGGAACAATCGCAATATAATCCCAATCGGAAAATTCTGTTGCGGTTTGATAAACCCTTGAACCCCACTCGTAAATATTGATTGAAAAGGCAATTAGTTCATTTTCAGTCATTCTCCAATACGCCTTTCATTTACTTGACGAATAATTGTTGAATTTTTTCTTTGCTTGAATCCACAAAGGGGACAAAGATTATAAGTAATAAGACGAGTCACATCTGCAATTCTATCATCGTCTCTATAATAGTCACTACCTCTAAATACAACTTCTGTTTGAGTTGTAGTTTCAGAAACCGTTTCTAAATTTTCTGCTTCTGAGTCTGGAATAAAATGCCCACAATCGAACCAAATACAGCCTTTAGCAATTATTCTGGCTTTGTTTTCATATTCTTCACTTTTTTCTGTGTAGAAATTAATAGCATCATTTACACGCTGAATTTCGGAAATGTTCATAGAAAATAAAACCTACATTTCATTTGGATTTTGTATCCTCATTATAGCAAAAGAGCTTGAGTTTGTCAAGCCCTTTTTACTATTATTTTCTTGGTTTTTAGGAAATCTTACACTGAGAACTTGTATCAATAGTATAAGGAATCCCCGTTGTAGTAGGATGTGATACCACATCTCTACGATTAAGTACAGTTCCCTCATTTCTTTCTGTCTTACAAGGCACAGCGTCAGCAATACCAACGCCCCGAATCGTATTAGCGCCACGAGAAACATAAGACGCAGAAATGGTACTATAGCGAGCATATCTGCAAGAAACCGAGAGTGTTGCACATTCGGGAATGTTACTATCCCTATTTTCGCTATTTACCTTGTCATAATATAGAGTAAACTTTTCTCTATACATACAAACATTATTATGTTCACAATTTAAACAAGGACATACATCTTTATTGTTAAAATTAACCATATTTAAATCTCCAATCTTGTAAAATGATAAATCGTATTTTTAGTTTCTACGGTCACAGAATTTACTTTTTTCCCATCTCCGTCAACGTTAAAAGATTGTACACGAGTTGTAGTAATAGTGTGCCAGTCAGGATAGTATTCTGTGCCATAATTCGCACAGAAAAAGAAATGTTCTCCTGTCATAATCTCATGTAAAAATACACAAAGCTTGCCATCAAGAATAGTTCTATCCCAATGAGTAGGACGCTTAGGGTCTTTTACCTCAGCTACTACAATATAATAATCTTTTACTAAATTCATTTAATTTACCTCATTCATAGCAAATATAGGTTGTATTACCAAGTTCAGGATGATAATAGGAGTGATAAACTTTGCCCTGTGGGAAGGTTGCCTGATACAGAACATTACGAGGAGCAACTACTTCTCGCTCAAGAACTCGTCTCGCTGCTTCGTAACATTCGTCTGGGATAGTTACATAATAGTATTCATTGGTTGAATAAGGATACTGAACAATACCGCCATTCTTACCCTCATTAATAATATCCTCAATAGAGGGGTCAATCATCTGCTTACCGATTCCACCCTGAAGCTGACGATTTAGAACAACACAACCGACATCCATTTTTTCTTCCATGGAAATAAAGGTTGAACCAGCTTCATGCCAGATACAAAAAGCAAGCATTTCATAGTCCCAATCAGTGTAAGGATAAAGATAACGTCCAGAATCAATGGTCTTCTGAATTTCTTCTTTGTAATTGTCAAGTTCTCCATAAAGAGGATTTTCTGCCGCACCAAATTCCTCGAAGCTCTGCATGAAATTATCTACTCGGTCAATTTCAGCATAAAGAGCACTTTTAGTCATATAACGTAGATATTTCTTTTCTACGGAGTTTGCAGAAGAAATATATCCTGAATAGTGATGAAGAATTTCAGTATACTCTTCAATGGCATCAGAATAATAAAGAGCAGTTTCACTTACTGTCTTATCATGCTCTGCCTGTAGGAGCTCTGGAATGGTCTGTCGTTCAGTATCCATACCAAAAACAAAACCAAAAGCCAAAGCTGTGATAATTGCAAAAATGATATGGACCTTTCCAAACTGATATTTTACCCAGTCACTTTTCGTTGCGTACATATTGTACTTGGCAATCAGTCTGTTAGTAATCTTTTTCATTTTGTTAGAGTCCTTTCTAATTGTTTGTGATAATTAAATCGTAATAATACCTGTCTTTCCCTCAAAAAAATTCTTCCACTGAGACTTATCTTTAGTGGATTTAGTAATGCCCTTTGCCTTTTTAGGCAAACCATCGTTATAAGCTTTTGGAGCATTTTGGCGAATAATAATCCCAAAAGGCAAATTCTTCTTATCCAATTGCATAGGCTCTTTCACCTTTTCATTGGTCTGAGTATTAAAGAAATGTCCTCGACTAATAATAATATAATCCAAGTCTCCATATTTGTCAAGAACTTTTTCATAAACAAGACTAACTTTTTGTTCTTTTGCTTTCTTAATCACTTCTCGAAGCATTGTCTCAGAATAACAATAGTCTACATAATTACCTTTAATTGAATTAACAATCTGTGTAGGAATTGGAAGAAAATCAGAAGGAAGGGAGAAGAATTCTGCATTGTGAGCAATCAAATTAACAGGCATATATTTTACCTCAATTATTTTTATTTATTTCTTGCGGTTTATAATTAAACTCTTTAAAATATTTTTCTTCTGCGGCTTCTCTTGCTGCTACTGCATCTTCATATTTTTCATATCGTCCAAGATAATGATACTGTCCAAAAGCCATTATATTTGCCATCCATTTATTACGGCTTTTATCCCAATATACTCCTTTATGTCCAGAAGTATTATCAGGACGTAAACGTTGAGACTGCGAGTTTTCTGCCCTTTCACACACTCTCAAATTTTCTTTGCGATTGTCTAAAGTTTTATGATTAAAATGGTCAACCACTTTATCAGGAGGACAATGTGTAACAAGACGATGCATCCAAACACGCTCATTATTTTGATTTCCTGATACAGCATACCAATAAGCCGAATCTTCTTTATTTCGACTGTCTTTTTTAGTATTCCAAATATACTGTTTAATTAAGTCATAATCTTCTAAATCAAATAAAAATTCGTCTCCTGTAGTGGTATAACCTTTGCCATATTCTCCTGTTAAATCATAAGTATTTCCATATTTAGATTTAAATTGATTAGTAACAGAGTCAAAATTATGATTAGGGAATTTTTCCCTTTGTAAACATCCACAAGATTGGGTACTACCCATTGTTAAAGAAGTTGTGCGTATTTCAACTATAGTTTCATTTTCACAAGAACATTGACAAACCCATGTGCCAAATTTATGTCCTGTTTTATCAACTAAACCATTACCTTTTTTAATTACTGTTAATCTTCCAAAGGTGTCTCCAATTTCAATCTTGTGAAATGTTCGACCATTTTTCTCATAGGTTATCATTACCTAATCTCCACCAAATAACGAATAGTCATTTGTTCCATAGAATAAACAATGAGTTCATCATTCTTAAGCATACTGGTATTACCATGCGCCCAAAGATGCCATGCATCAGGTTTTAAAGACTTAAGTTTCTTTAAATCCATATCGTAATATTGGCTACTAAACTGATAAGCATCATAGCTATCACCTAAAGCAACTTCAAAGAAAGCAAGAAACCCACAATTTTGCTGTTCACGAGTCCAATAACCCCCAAGAGAAGTATAACCAATAGATTTGCGAACTCCACCATGAAATTTATCAGGATTACTAAAATAGATGGCTTTACTACCAAACATGGAGCCGTTAGTAATTACATTAGACAATTTCCAACGAAGCCCCATTTTAAGAATGCCAAACCAGTTTTGATTTCGACTACCATGGCATAAAAGTTTGCGGTTGCCAATATTATTTGCATCAACAAACTTATGATATGCTTCTTCTGTGGCCTTATTTGTTACACGCCAAGCTCGATAAAATTTATCTGTGGAATCACCCATCGCTTTCTTAATTTTAACAACATCTTCCGCAGTAGCATCTTCCATAGTAATACCCATTTCATCAAGAACAGAAACTTCATTATTATTGGTATCACTATCAGCATTTTTCTTTTCAATCTTTACAGGCTTATAAACCTGACCTGCCATAGCATCAAGAGTGCTCTGTTCACGGTCAATGATAGATTTGAAAGAGTCCATATCGTTCTTATAAATAAGGTAATCACTTACATTACTCATTTTACGAGGAATAACCATGAAGATTTCCAAAAGCTTTTTGTTGAACTGGTTATAATCCATATTCTCATAATTAAGAGCAAGATTATCAATTAAGCTCTGAGCTTCATCAATCATAGCCTGAGTAACAACGGAAGACTTTACCTTGTAAGCAGACTGAACAACCTTGTTTGCAAAATCATATAGACGCTTAATAATATCTCGAATAGACTTATTTTCAATTACTGAAAATTTATCTTTCCTCTCTGTAGACTCTTCCTCTTTAGAATTTTCAATTACATCTGTCATAAGATGTGTCTGAGAAACATAGCCCTTTTTAAGCTTAGAATTAATCTGCGAATCCCACTTGGACATAGGATAAATTTTGGTGCTTTCATGTCCACCTACTCGACCGTACTTTACAGTAAAAGTCCCATCAGAATTTGGTTCGCAATTATAGAATTTATTATGATTGTCAGATGTAACCATAATCAAATAAACAGGCGTCTTTTCCATAAGGAAATTCTCCTCTCTATAAATAATCAAATGAGGTATGGTGTTATATTACCATACCCCACATGATTTGTCAATAGGTTTTTATGATTTTTTTACTTACTGATAGCAGAATGTGATAAAGGGACGATACTCTTCTTCATCCATCTCATCAAAATAATTATCAAATTCGTCAAGGATAGCTTCCTTAACAACATCCCAATCAAGATGTCCATGACCACAGCCAACACGAGGCATTGCCAAATAACGAATCTTATTCTCATAACACTCTTCTGCAATATCGCGCACACAACTGCGAATTGTGTCAAGTGTAGGACGCTGGTACTTCTTATTTGTAGTAAACATTACGAAAACATTTTCGATGCAAATCGTATCTCCTGCCTTAAGCCAGCCAGTTTCAAGGTCTTCACATTCATCCTCATACTTTTCAACAGCCTTCCTAAGCTTATCACGAAGTCCATAAAAAGCATCAATCTGTCGTGCTGTAGTGCTACCAAAGCTCAAATCAGCAGGAATAGCAAATGCGATATGATAATAAACAGGAAGACTTAGCATATCAACCTGACGTTCTTCGTAATTATCATACATGGGAGAATATTCCTCTTCGTCCTCATAATCTTCGCATTCTTCGTATTCGTCTTCGATGTCCTCATCATCTTCAATATCTTCAATATCAATATCATACTTCTTAAGCTTTTCCTTTAGCTCAAGATACTTCCTATAGAATCCCTTAATAGCATCCTCTGTCGATGTGCCAGCAGAATAAAAACCATCACCATCATTAGAATTGGTTTTAATATTGGGATTATAAAAATTGCCACTTGCTTCTCTCATTTTATTTTACCTCTTCTTTTTAGAATTGTTCTTTTTATTTTCTTTAGCTTCTTCTTTTAACTCTTCTTTAGATATAGCTAATTCATCTAATTTTTTAGCACAAGGATGTTTATCCCAACTACGAATTACTGAACCATCATATTGACAAATAAATTTCTTTGGCTTTGCTCTACGCTTTAGCCAAGGAATTTTCTCGTCATATACCCAATCAACTACCCGTCCAACACTTTTTGGAAAGAATGGACACTGAGGAGAACACCCTAAAATAGAAGCCTGACTATTTTTATCTGCCATATTTTAACCTCTTTTAGTATTTTGAGCCGATGGTTCTTTTACAAGGTACATTTTATTTTTAGCGCGAGTCAGAGAAATGTAACTAAGATTACGCTCTTGCTGTTGAAGTTCTGGACTGTTTCGAGGGTCAAAACAAATTTTACCCTCATTCAAAACAAAAACATTATCTGCTTCAAGTCCTTTTGCCTTATGAACAGAACTTAAAGTAACACACTCAGAAGATGGAGAAGTGTTTAAAAGCTTATCTAAATACCTCTGAAAATCTGCGGTTGAAGTATTTCCACTTCTGTTTTGATAATATTTGAGAATTTCAAGAATGAAATTAATATTATCAATCTTAGAGTTGCTATCTGCTACTGTTTCAGCCTGTTCTTTCAAGGAAAGATTTTCTTTGTACTCTTCATTGAGAGTTTTTGAATTTACAATTTTAGAAACTCTTTCTTGATATTTACGAATGTCTTTATCAAGCCATTCTCTTAGCGCACGAGTAGTGGGACATTTTTTTGCTCGTTTTGTTACAACCTTTTTCAAGTTTTCTACAAGCTCTTTATCAGGCATACAAACAGGAATCCCATGAGTTGCAAGGTCAAGAACTACAGGAGCTAACCAACGATTGTAACGAGATACAATTTTATCTCCACCCTTAGCATACCTTGAAATATCTTCCTTATTAATCTTTAGAATTTCTCCTTTTGGAGCATCTGGACGAGGAAGAATAGGAATGCCAAATGTTCTATTCACATTAGTAAGATGAGATGTGGGACAACGATAACAAATAGGAAGTTCAAAAGTTTCAATAGGAGCAAATGCTACATAATAATTAGCATATGCTCTTGCATTTCCCCCCATATAGGCGCAGATGGCCTGCCTTTCGTCGCCCACTAAAACAAATCTTCCCCCTTTTCTTTTTAAAAAAGGTAAAAAAGACTGTTGCAAAAGCGACAAATCCTGACTTTCATCTACTACAATATTGAAAAACAAATCATAAAAAGGAACTTTCCATTCTTTGCGTTTAAGTTTCCAATAAGTGATGTATAACATACCGCCAAAATCAATTACGGAACTATTTTCAAAAGTCTCCCAATCTCGTTTGTTAATATATTGAATGGCTTTAGTTGCGCTTTCTTTAGAGGGAGCATTATATCCATGCTCAAAATCTACAAACAATCCATGTCCTTTGATTAATCGAGCAATATCATCTGGATTATTCATGTCAGCCATTGTCATGCGAGCAAGATTGTAAAGAGAAACATAATTCTCTTTAAGAAAAAGCATTTCCATAAATTCGGCATGGTCGTGCTTTTCCAAATATTCTTCAACAATCTTATAAATCTTAAGATTATCAAGATTCACAGATGAACTTGAACGCTTTCCAAATCCCCCAGAAGTTCCTTTTTCTTCCATATTGGAAAGCATGATACCATATCCAATAGAATGAGTAGTATAAATCTTCACTTTTGGATTTTTAATACGCTTCTTAAATTCTTCTACGACAGAATTATTAAAAGCCAAATAAACACTTGGCTGAGTTACCTGTTCAAGAAGCAAACAAGCTGTGCTTGATTTTCCACTTCCCGCCAAAGCGTTTACCAACATATTATCATGCGGATGGTTCAGAAAAAAGTCTTGAATTTTTTCCTGATATTCACTTAATTTAAAATCAGCCATTGGAAATCAACTCCAAATAATGTTGTTTTAGTTTTTGTGCCGTAAGAATCAAATCGCCAATGTTATTACTTCCATCAAAAGTCAGGCGAATTTCTCCACGAATATATTCTTCTGGGACTTTCATGTATTCAAGAACTTTACTTGGCTCCATGTTGCCCGTATTACAAGCGCTTCCCGTACCGACACAAATTCCATCTTGATTCATAAACATCTGTAAAACTTCGCTTTCAACATCCTTAAAACAAATATTGATAGTGGAATTTACGCTGTTTGCAGGAGAAACAATATAAACATATTCGTTTGCGAAATTGTTTTTCATAAGCTCATCATAAAATGCCTTTTTTAAAGTTTTACAATAAGCCATTTTATCCTCTTGTGTGGCAACAGCTTTATCAACTGCCAATGCCAAGGCGTGATAAAATGGGACATTTTCAGTCCCGCCACGAGTTCCCTTTTCTTGATGTCCATAGATTAAAGGCTTAATTTTGTCAGGAGGAAATACTTCTTTGTTAAAATAAACTACTCCAATATTTTTAGGAGCACCAATTTTATGCCCTGACATTGTTGCACAATCGACTCCCCAACCTTTAAGGTTAAGTTTTACGTTGCCGATAGCTTGAGTAATATCAGTATGAAATACCATACCGAGTTCATGCGCATAATGGCTATATCTATGAAGATTGAAAATTTCTCCTGTTTCAGAGTTTACAAGCTGCCAACTTAAAAGGAAATTCTCAAAAGAGCTAAGTCGAGCATTAGATAAAATATCATTAGAAAGCGCACCTAATGTAGCCATATCGAGATAATCATCATCAATAATACAAGATTTCGGATTTAAAAGAATGCTGTCATGCTCATAAGGAGAACAGAGACATCTTCCTCTCTGATTTAAAACCCAACTATTCCCCTCAGAAGCGCCAGAAGTAAAATAAATTTCATCGGTATCTACACCTAAACAATGTGCAATTTTTACACGACTTGCTTCAAGGATTCGTTTGGATTCCATACCAATATCATACATGGTACTGGCATTTCCCCACAGGTCTTGTAGGTCTTCTACTAATACTTGATAAATACGAGGATTGATTGGATTAGTTGCAGCGTGGTCCAAATAAATCACAGTTCAATCTCCTTTTCAGCCTCATAATAAATATAAGCTACGACTTCTTGCTCACTAAGAATGCTTTTATCGTAAGGAATAATTCTTACATCAGTAATTTTAGCCCCAGCATCAATTAATTTCTTTTCTGTGTCATGAATAACATAAACAATATCTTGAAGATATGCATAAACATCATAAATATAAATCATTTTGTTACCTCAATCCCATAAATCAAAATAATACTTTTCAAAAAGTTCGCAGAATTTATGAAGTTCTTCTTTTCTCCATTTGTTTTGCTCACGAATCTTAGCTTTGCTATCTGCCATGTGAGAATATTTTTCATCCGCAATTTCTTCAATTCCAGCATTGCGCAAATGAGTTGCCATCTCTTTAAGAATATCTTTCCAATCATCTGGGTCATTAATCTCCCAAGGATGAGAACAAGTATTCTCTGCATATTCGTCAAACATATCAGCAACGACATGAGCAAACCAACTGTCCATGTCATACCAATCCGAACGGCAATATCCTTTAGTTATTCTCTGTTTAGCCCATTTCAACTGACGAGGTAGCATCTTTAAATTTTGCCAATAAAGAAAAGACTTGTGATGAAAAATTTTATCGAAAACATTATATTTATTCACTTCATCAAAACCTTTCCATTATATTTATTACAAAGGTAATAACCTACGCCTTCTGCTTCATCGCGAGTATGAAAAAATTCAGCTAAAGAGGGACAAACAGTAATAGCTCCAACAGGAAAACAATCATATTTATCATAATTAGACTCTACATAGGCTTCGCATTCTTCATCATTAGCATAAAATCCGTCTACAGGGACAATATTCCCTGAATTATTAATCACAAATTCGTCCGCTTTCATAGAAGAAATGTAAAAATTAAAAGGACGATTACCATTAAGAGTGGGAATAGTAATTTCAAAATCACTATTTGAATCAAATATGCCACATGGAATAAAATAAAACACCTTAGCGTAACTGTTTTGCTTTACTTCTTCAAGAATTTTGTTTACATCAAGCATTTTTGTTTTCCTCTGTTTCTTCAATTTTCTTAAAAATATAAAACTCAGACCAAGAACCCACATCAATAATAATTTCGCTCATATCTTCATTGAAATTCATTCGAGTATAATAACTCTTAAATGCAGATTTCTTTGCCTTTTCTTCATCGTAATGTTCGCCATATTTCTCTTTTAACTGGATGATTTTTACATCATTCATAGCATCAATATGACGCTTAATAACTTTCCAGCCTTCAGAAAAATCAGAATCAATACCAAAAGCTGTACCAATGGTTTCACAATCTTTTAGCCAAAACTTCTTTCCTTTGCTATTTTTAAAAAATACTTGATATTTCATCTTAAACTCTCCACATCAAATTCACCATTAACACATTTACCGTAACAATCATATTCAAAGGTATATTCATCATTAGAAAGAATAATGCCAGTAATTACTTTTTGAAATTTATTTGTAAACTTGTTTAACAAATTTTGTTCAATCACTTTAATTTCGCAAATCTGGTCATAAGCATCATAAGCTAAATCATGGACAATTACTTTCTAACTATCCATTAAAATCAAGGTTTTATAAGGCAACTTTCTACCCATATTTTTCTCCTTTTTATAAAGAAACACCTATGGCTTCTCATTTTCTAATCTGAGTATACCATAGGTGTTATTATTTGTCAAGTATTATTTTTAAGATTTTTTAGCTTTTCTGCAAGCTCTTCTCTGGTAGGATAAGCATGACAACTCTTCTTACCCTCTGGACACCACATCAAATATTGACAATGTGGCATAAGCTCTTTCGCAAAACGAGGATTAATCTCTGCAATCTGCCTCTTCATTTCAACAGCAATCTTACGGATTGGCTCTTGAGCACGAGTACATAAACGCTTATGCATAAACGTAATCAAAGCTTCAGGAGTAAAACCGATTGCCAATGTTGTGTTAATTGCGCGAGGAAGAACAAAATTAGCATCTTCAACGGCAGCCTGAGCTTTTACGCCATTTTCGATAAGAGCTTCACGAATAAGTCTACGAGTAGTGTCAATATGACTCATAAGATTTTGATACAAAGCTTTAGCCTTTTCATTCTTCTCAATATTCGTTGGTGTAATATAAGTAAAGTTATTCTTGTCGATGTAGCGAAACGACGCAAGATTCTTAACTACTTCATCAGGACTTACACGAGGAATTGCTTCAATCAAATCCATATAAGCATACTTATCCTGATTATCATAACGAACACCAATTTCAGAACGCATCATCTGTTCGAGCGTTCCACGGTCTCCCTCAATTTCAAACTTAATATATTCACAACGAGAACCACTCATATGTCCAGATTCTTCACAGCTCTGTCCAACACGTTCAGCATATTTCTTGTCTGTACCATAACACTCACAGGCAAATACGCCATGATTTTTATAAAGATTTTCAAGAACTTCTGGATTTAAAAGTGTTACTTTCATTAAGCTTTTGTTTCTCCTTTCTTGTACTTCATTAAAAGATATTCAAATGTTTGCGGAGTATAATTCATATAAGGCATCATACAACCAACATTAATCATTTGAGCTCTGTTTTGATAAGGATTATCAGATTGAGCTAATTTCTCTTTTGCCATTTTTGCAAAATCTTCCACCAAACTTTGCTCAGAAGTTACATGAGTATGTCCATGTAAATGAAAAGTTTGTGGATAACAAGAGCCATAGTAAGAAAGAATTGCATAATGAGAAAGAACTAAACGATAGTCTTTTCCATCTACTTTTTCATTAAGCTCTTTATAATGAGTAATTTCAGCTAAAGCTTTTTGCACCCCTGTAGAATATTGTCTGGGGTCATGATTGCCCAAAATCAAATGAATATTGCCATTTAATTTATGAATAATACGAAGCCATTCATCAGAACCAGCTTTCCAAACGAAATCTCCAAGGCAGTATACATGGTCTCCATTAGAGACTTGCTTATTCCAACGAGAAATAAGGTCAGCTTCCATTTCCTCTGTTGTATCGTATGGGCGCGAGTCAAAACGAAGAATGTTTTTATGTTGAAAGTGCAAATCAGAAATGTAATAATTCATAGCGACTCACCAAATTTCTCATTCTCAAGCTCTTCTTCCCAACCATGAATGAACAAAACATTGTCGTCAAAATCTGAAACCATATATTTATTATATGGACAATAATCACAATAATCTGTATATACCCATTTTTTTAAATGAAGAAAACCATATCGTATTGTTTCAATGGTATCTTCTTTCCCAATTTGTTTCAGATATTCTCGGCAACATTTATGAGCTTCTTTTTCATTAGAACAAGAAAGTTCAAAAGAACAAACATGACGATGATTAAAACCCCAAAAATCTCCTTTTCTTTTTTTATGAATTTCATCATAAAATTCTTCTGCTAATTCTCTAAACTTTTTCCTATATTTGTCATAAATAGGTTTTTCTTCATCAATTAAATGTTGAAGAGCAACATCTTCATGATGTGTATACTCAAGCTCTTTCATCTCGTCCCTCACTATACTTAAACTTAGCCCATTTATGCTTTGCCATACACTCTAATTTGTACTGGCAATCAGCCTCACAACCATATACCATATATTGATTAGCACAATAATCACAAGGGTGATAGCCACAAGAAATTATCTCTGCTACGTCTTTTGTATAGCCAATATGTTCCATTTTTTCGTGAACAAGACAAGCTAATTTATCGGGAAATTCTTTGTCGCAATAAGTACAATAATATTTAACGTACATTCTTTTTACCATAAGCCCTTTCTTTCTGGTCTTCCAGAATTTCGTTAAGCCCATCAAGATTTGGAGCTTGTGGACAAGGTTCGTCACTAAATGTTGTAAACATATTAATTAGTTTAACTTGACGATAATCCATTGGCTTATAATTAGGGTCTTTGAAACGGTCGCATTTAAAGTGCTGGCAAACATCGGGTCTTACCTCATAAATCATACACTTTTTATCCTCAGAAAGAAACGGACAAATATCCATAAAATCTTTAGAAAGAATAGGCGTATAATTATGAGGTTTAATCTCTGGATGCTTTTTCAAATACTTCTTAATACGAAGAATCTGATTCGGGTTTACAGGCAGAATTGCTGAACAACATCTCCCGCACTGAGAACATTCGCCATCTTTAGTGTTATCAATAGGAGTTGCCATAAATTTATTCATAAAGAAATCTCCTCTCTAACACGCATAAGAATCTGTCCAAGTTTGTTTTGTCCTACTCCATTACAGACTCCCCATGTCGTATCATGCCACCAATTTCCCTCTTCAAGATATGCATCCCCAGTATCAATAAGAAGTTTAGCAAGATTCTTATTTTGAGCAAATTTCGCACTAACTATTTCATACATTGCCTGCTCTTTAATTTCTTCCCAATCTTCACGCAACTTACAATGCCTACCAGCAAGTTTTGCTTGAGAGGGATTCATTCTCGTATATTTTTTACGGTCTTCATCTCTAATTTCTTTTTGTGCTTGAAATGCGGCTTCTGAATTTTGATAAGTTAAGCCATTATAACTTACAGGAGCACTATAAAAATTAGAGAGAAAAGCATAAGCATCAAAAAACTGTTTAATAGCTTCCATTTTAAAGTCCTGCTTTCTTAATAAATTCATCTTCTGACATAATAGGAATATTAAGCTTCTTAGCCTTTTCAGCCTTACTTGACCCACTATCTCCGTCATTTGTCAATAGAAAAGAAGTCTTAGCTGATACTGAACCAGAAAGTTTTCCACCACGGTCAGTAATAATTTGCTCCAATTCTGAGCGTTTATAATTATTAAAGCTACCAGTCACAACAAAAGTTTTACCTGAAATAAAATCATCTGCGCTAATCTTTGGCGTTTCCTCAACAACAAAGCTAAATTCCTTATCAAGACCAGCCCAAAGAGGATTTGGATTAATCCAAGCATCATTCATTGCATCTGACATTGCTTTGCCAAAATCATCAAGAGTGCTAAAATCAAATCCATGTTCCCATGCATCATGGAAGAAACCATAGTTACCATTAAATGCCTTAGAAATAGTCTTGCCAGCAGTTTTTCCGATAAGAGGAATACCAAGAGCAGTAATAAAGTTACTCAGCTTAATTTCACGAGATAGTTCGATAGCTTCATAAAGCTTCTTATAACTCTTTTCGCCAAAACCATCAAGTTTGACAATATCATCTTTATGGTCAGAAAGATGATAAATGTCCGCAAAAGTCTTAATGAAACCAAGGTCAATAAACTTAGAAAGAATTGCTTCGCTCAAGCCATCAATATTTGCACAAGGCTTAGAAACAAAATGCACAAACTGAGCAAGCTGTTTAGCAGCACAATTCTCATTTGGACACATCAAAGTTTCCGTACCAGATTCCGCCTGATTTAACACAAGCTTAGAACCACAGCAAGGGCAATTTTTAATGAGCTTATAAGTATTGGAACGAGTATTATTCTTAAGAATAGCAGGAATAATCTCATTCATCTTTGCAACCTCAATTTCATCTCCAATACCAAGCTCAAGGTCTTTGAAGTAAGAAACATTGTGGAGTGTCGCACGAGAAACAATGGTCTCGTCAATATCCACAGGGTCAAACAATCCTGTAAGAGAAATCAAACCAGTACGAGTAGGATTAAATTCTACTCCACGGAAAATTGTTTTATAAGTTGTAGTCTCAGGCTTTAATGCAAACAGATTGCGAGGATGATGGGCAGTAATTCCAAGACTTTCGCCATAAACTAAATCATTAAACTGGAATACCCAACCATCAGTAGGAATGTTATAATGCTCACGATTAAAATCCATTTCAGTAAGCCATTTAATCGAATCTGCATCATAATCATCAAGAACTTCATAAGGAACAATAGGAATACCAAGAATTTTCAAAAACTCCATTGCCGTAGCATGAGTTGTTACACCAGCATCTTTCCAATTAACCAGATTAAAAGCATAGAAATAAATGTTACGCTTTGCGGCTTCGTTTGCATCAAGCTGACGCAAACCCCCTCCACTGAGATTGCGTGGATGGCCAAGAGTCCCATCAACATTCATTTCACGATACTTATCCCAAGGGATAACCGCTTCACCACGAACAATAATTTCTCCCGTGTAAGAAATATGCATGGGAATATTTTTAATCATTTTAGCAGTATGAGTTACATCTTCGCCATATTCACCATCACCGCGAGTAACTGCCTGAACAAGTTCGCCATTGTTATAATGTAGAACAAGTGTTGCACCATCATCTTTATAACTAATGGTAATTTCTTTATTCCCCGTAAACTTAATTACGTCAGCAATATCAGTAGACTTGTCAGCAGAAAGCATAGGAGACGGATGCTTGACTTTCTTTAAAGAGTCAAGCAAAGCTCCCTGAACCTTTCGAGTAGGAGAATCTGCAAGCCAAAAGTTTTCTTTGTCTTCCAAAGCCCTAAGCTCGTCACACTTAGCATCATATTCTGCATCTGTAATCTCAGGGGCGTCATTCTGATAATAAGCCCAAGCATAATGCTTCAATTCCTCTGTAAGAGATTTAATCTTTTCGATAATATTAATGCTCATTATTATATTCTCCGTTCAACTTATTAACAGCGTCAACAAGTTCATTAATTTTATTTAAAACGTCCTTATCTAAATGTTCATATTTATAAGCAGGGGATTCACCAATTCTTCTACTGTAAGCATAAGCATTCTCTGGAAGCTTTTCAATTATTTTAGTTGTATTAAGAATTTCACCACTATCATTGATTTTATAAATCCCAATTTGTTTAAATTCTCTTCCAATCATATATACTGGACATCTAAAAAGAAGTCCCGTTTTTTCTCCGTCTGTCCTCACTCCAATTAGAACTTTAGTGGTGGTTTCAACCATCTTCATAGTTAAATTTGAAATGAAACTGTTATCGACTTCCTCAATTTCTGTGATATAACCAGTCCAACCCTTTCTCGCAACTACAATATTTCCAATATTGATTTTGTCTAAAGTAATCTTCTCCATTATGCGTGTCTCCATTCATCTTGAACGTCTAAAATTTTTCTATATTCATCGTCCGAAACATCACCAAATAAAAGACGGATTTTATTTGCCTGTTCACCACAATATCTTGTGTCTCTGAAATCCTCTGACCACAATATATTGTGGTATGACGGTCGTTTTTTAGCCGAAAACCACAATTTTTCGTTTTTATCCATTTTCTGTCACCAAATCATGTAGAAGACTTTGCTTGATAAAATCAAATTCTACTTGATGCAAAATATCTTCTACTTCTTTATCTATTTTTTTAATTTCGCTCCATGCATCTAAAGTATCGTCTACTAATTGTTTTGTACTTTCTAAGGTCTTCTGCACAGTTTCCATTACTTCTGTTAAAGGAAATGGTTCTCGCTTATAACGAATAAGCTGTTCTCTATCTTCTGCAATTAAACAGTCCTCATATTTTTCACCAGAAATATATCTTCGAATAAACTGAGCCAATCTCATTAGATGATGATAGTCTTTGAAAGCATATCCATACTTCTCAATCTCTGCTGCACTATGAGGCATTGACTTATACATATTCTTGTACTTAGTTAGCATATTACCATACATAGCTTTTACAGCTTTACATTCATCGTAATGAGCGATTTTTTCTCTGTTTTTAATAATAGCTCCAAGCCATTCGCCTGTATAATCAGGGTTTAAATAATAATATTTTGTAAAAAGAGTCTCAAGGAAATTAACATTCTGTTTCCTATAACAATCAAACATATTACGAATATCTTTAACTTCTGTGTGAGAATCATCGGCATTGATAATTGTATCTGTTACCCATTGTTTAGAACGAACAATATCTTCAAAATGAGGTAGCACAATAGCCTTTGTATCAACGTCAGAAAATTCATCTGACAAAGAATAATTTTGCGCCCCTGCCAGATACACTCCTACTACCTCAAAACCCTTTTCGGTTAATGTCTTAAAATCTGATTCAAGTCTTTTTTCAATCTGCGTATTAATAAAATCAGAACCTCCGTTCTTATGTTCTTATTGAGATTATAACACGTTTCATCCCATTTGTCAAGGAAAATTTACAAAATAAAAAACGAATAAAAAAAGGAGAGGGATATTAAATTATATCCTCTCTCCTTAAAAATTATTTTATTTCCTTTATTTTTTTGAAACCCAATGTTCCAATGGCATTGCCAATTAACATTAAACCAATATATAAAAAAGCTTTTATACTATATTCATTAGCCATTGCAAAATAAAACATATTAGCAATCGAATGTTCAAATCCAGAAAGAATAAAAATCATCACAGGCAAAATGACAATTAACCAAGTGCTTGTATTTTCTGTCCATCCTTTTACTGCTAAATACATCATAATTCCGCAACCAATAGATAAAAGTAAAATACTAATCCAATTATCAGCTAATTTGTTTTGAACAATTATCTGTGCTGATTGGTTTAACGCATCTCCAAAGCGAGTAAATCTTGTTCCCCATGCTACAATATTAGTTCCCAAAAAATTTCCTAATATAATAACAGGTAACATAAACCATTCACAAGATAAATTTATTGTCCCCACTTTACCTGTATAAAGATTTAAATTTTGAGCTAAAATTGTAATTAAGCCAAAAGAAAACAAAAATGCTCCAATAAATTTATTATCTACGCTCAAATTTACAATTCCAGCTAATCCTATCATTATTCCAGCGAGCACAGATTTCCACCAAATCTTTTTCCAAAGATATTGTTTTATGCGATATTTAGTCCTTGCTATAAAATCAAAATTATTCACAATAGAGCACAACCTTATCTTTTGTCTTATTCATATCAATTACTCGTTGATTTCTACTACCTCTCCAAGCGAGAGACAAATCTTTTTTATCGTATTCAAAAAGTCCATCTACAAAAACATCGCATTCATGAACAAGAAGAATTCTTTCATTTGCTTCTTCACTAAGTCCACTACCATCAAGCAAATCTTCGTAAACAAACCCAGACCAAATCCAGACAGTTTTGCCTAAGTTATGAACTTTTTGCACAAGTTGTCTTAACTGTTTTAATCCATCTATATCTTGCCACAAAGGGTCTCCTCCAAGGAGAGAAAGACCCTTTATATAAGGTTTATTTAACTGTTCAAGAATATAACTTTCTGTTTGTTCTGTATATTCTTTTCCATAATTGAAATCTTGAGCTTTTTGATTAAAACAATTTTTGCAATGAAAATTACAGCCACTAACAAAGAGTGTTGTTCTAAAACCTATTCCATTAGCCGCATCTTCTTCAATTATATTACAGTAACGCATTTATTTTCTCTCCCATCTATAGCCGCCACAATGTTTTAATTTCCGATTACAACATTTTGTAATTGTTGAAGCATCTAAACCTAATTGACGAGCGGCATCGTAAGAACTTTCAAATTCGTTTAAAACATTCCCATCATCGTCTTTTTGCAAAACTGGTAGTTTCCCACCTTGTCTATTCTTATATGAGGTTATTAAAATATCATCCTCTTTTAATTTAACCTAATATCCTTTACAAGAATGTCGTTTCCCTTGTATTACTTGATACAATGTCCCATAAAAAACACCAAGAGCTCTTGCCGCAGTAGCTATATTAGGATATTCTATCACAAAATTCCCTTCTTTATCATAAAGTTCAACTGGTTTTCCTAAATGAATATGACTTTCATCTCCGCCTAAAGTACAATTATATCCATTATAATAGCTATCAAAATAAGCTATCCAGTACACTTCTTTTTCATTTAAAAGTTCAGGAACACATTCCTCAAGAATTTCAAAAGTAAAATTTTCAAACCCATATTTTCGAATCGCTTTGTAAATAACCATGTTATAATCTTTACAATTTTTATTAAAAGCGTCAGAGCGATGTTCCCTCCAACGCTTTTTAATATTAACTGCCTATCCTATATAGCACTAATTATTTATTTTATTCGTTATTTTGTAAATCCGACTGATTATTTTCTGCATGATTAAACCTTTGGTGCTTAACTCTCATTTCAACCTCTTGCTGCTTTCCTTTATTAAAAGCTGTAGTATAATTTCCAGTTAAATACCCAGTTACACGGCGTAAGCGTTGAATATCAGTTCCCCCACACATCGGGCAAGATTCGCCCAATTCATCTGTGTATCCACAATTTAAGCAAGTGTCCGAAGGCACGTTAATTGCAAAATAAGGAATATCCTTATCCATAGCATAATTAACAATTTCTTCCAAAGCATCCAAATTGTTTTTTACGCCAGCATCTAATTCAACATAGGTAATGCAACCAGCATTAGAATATCCAGTAAGCTGAGATTCTATATCAATTTTCTTAAAAGGACTCATATTTTTCCAAACAGGGACATGAATACTATTGGTAAAGAAATCTTTATCTGAAACATCTTTAATCTCGCCATACTTAGACTTAAACTTTTTCATGGCAGTATAACAAAGATTTTCTGCGGGAGTGTAATATACACCGAAATTAAGTTTGTATTCTTGCTTAAATTCTGCACACCTATCTTTAAATAATTGCTCAATTTGTTTTGCTAATTCCATACCTTCATCTGTGGTATGGTCTTTACCAATTAATATTTGTAAAGTTTCAGCTAAGCCAATTTGTCCAACTACTAAAGTACCGTGCTTCAAAGCGCTTCTAATCCCCTCTTCTGGGACATATCCTGCCATAACACCGTTTTCATACATAAATTTGGCAGCATCAGGAGACTGACTACAAATCCAATCAAAGCGTTCAATTAGCATATCTTTAGCTTCATGGATTTTTGTGTCAAGCAATGTCATAAAAGATTCAAAATATGAATCTGAGCCATGTCCATTTCTGTCACAATATTCTTTTGCTTCCATAGCAAGTGTCGGCATAATAATAGTTACAGGACAAATATTTCCTCGTCCATCTTTAAGCTGCCCAAATCCATTAATATCAAACCGATTACTTGTGCGACACCGCATCGTGGAAAAATACGTTTTGGGGTCATTAATATCATAGCCAGCATTACCAGACCAATCAACATTTGCATAATTGGGATAAAGTCTTACACTGGTTGACTTGAGAGCTAATCTATACAAATCATAATTAGGAGTCCGTGGTTTATCATTAACTCCTTTCATACGCTGGAAAATACCACAAGGAAAAATAGAAGTTTTATGTAATCTGCCGATACCCTTAATAGATGTATCAAGCAACGCTTTCGTTACAAGTCTGCCCTCTGGAAGTGTACAAGTACCATAATTGACTGACGTAAAAGGAAGCTGGTTTCCAGAACGGCTTTGGAGAGTGTTTAAGTTGTGATACATTCCTTCAGCAGCCTGATAAGTTTCCTTTATGGTCATGTCCATAGCATATTTATATGCTTTTTCATAAAGCTTATATTCCCCATCTTCAATTCCTGCATCTTCTGGAATATGGTTAAAAAGCTCTTCATCATAAATATTATGAATATATTTTAATCCATCAATATAATGTTTCCTAAAACTTTTTCTTACATAAGAAACCATAGTCCAATCCAGATGGGTTGCACTTACGCCACCAAACTGTTGCAAACTCTGCAACTGGAAAATTACCGCCACTAATTGAAAAGCTGTGTTAATGCTTTGCGCGGGGCGAACATCTGTCTGTCTGGTATTAAAGCCTTCTTTAAGAAGCTTGTCAAAAGGAATGCTGAGACAATTATGAGAACCTACAGCATAAGCATTAAGGTCATGAATATAAATTTCATTATTTTCGTGATTGGCTTTTGCCATAGGAGAAACAAGATATTCCAAAGCATAACGACGAGTAATTACATCATTTGCTTCACCCATTCTACCACCAAAAGAGGCTTCATCTACATTTGCGTTTTGATTTTGGATGTTTTTTGCGCTAAGCTTTTCAGCAATAGAACCCATTAACTCTTTATATTGAGAACGAGCCATTGTACGCAAATATCTATAATTCATATAGTTCTTTGCTACATCTTTATATTTAGAAGCCATCAGCTTTTTTTCTACAATGTCCTGAATTTCTTCAACCTTAAGAGTTTTATCTAAATTTTCAATATCTTGAGCAATTTTTGTGGCAAAAGCAATATCAATTTCAACATTATCTGTTGATTTCATTGCCTTTACAATGGCATTAATTATCTTCTACTTATTAAAAGTAACTTCTATACCATTTCTCTTAATTACAGTCATAGTATTCCTCCTTTATCCCTCTTTTACCTCTAAATTACCATTAGAAATTTTTACCAATTTATTAAAAACTCGAAGCAATGCTTCCGTATCAAAATCTGCCGTATGGTAAGCATCACCCAATTTAATATCAAAATATTCACAAAGAGTTGCAAGTTTGTAATTCTTTGTTTCACCTTTAGGAATTAGCTTTTTAGCATTAGCTAAAGTATCACATTCCCAATGTTTTGGAAATTCTAATCCATATCTTTTAAACTCAAGACGCAATGCTTTGCAGTCGAAGTTAGAATTATGGGCAATAAGTATAGCATTTTCAAAATATTCCTGAATATCTTCCCATGCTTCATTAAAATAAGGCTTATCTGCAACCATTTCATTTGTAAGCCCATTTACTGCACTTGCTTGTGGAGAAATTGGATAATCAGGATTGCAAGTAATCATTCCACGTTTTACAACCTTATTATTCTCTACGGCAATATACGCTAAAGTTACAATATAATTTGGTGAAATAGATGTGGTCTCTGTATCAAAGAAAACAAGCTTATTATAATTGGGAGTAGCCATTACTGGTCCTCCCTATTATTCTAATCTTCACTCTCTTCAAAGACAAAACCAATTTCCTCTTTACAAACAGGACAAATCATATGAGCATCTTTAAAGAAAATCTTATTATCCTCTTCATATCGAGGAGTTTCAAAATCAGGCAAATTCTCAGCAAGGTCAATACCTACACGAGTGCCACACTTGTTACACTTAAAGTTAAAAGCCATTTATTTTACCTCAAAATAAAAACTGAATTTTATTATCGTCTATACGATTAGAACTTGCCAGAATCACCAAAGCCCTCTACACCACGAGAAGAATCTTCAAGAGAATTAACTTCCTCAAGTACAGTATTAATAACAGGAAGAATCATCATCTGAGCAATACGTTCTCCGTGTTCTATAATTTGAACTTCTGAACTGTCATTGTGAATAGGGACCATCCATTCGCCCCTATAACCAGCATCAATTACGGGAACACAATTTGCAGGACGCAAACCCTGTTTTGTAGCAAGACCACTTCGCGCAAATACTGCTCCCCAATATCCCGCTGGAATCTCAGTCGCAATACCCACAGGAATTTTTACGGTGGTATGAGGCATAATTTTAATACCTTGCTTTGTTTCATTAGTTTCCCATGCAGTAAAAGTATTGTCGGGAATGTCTGCATAAAGGTCAAAGGCAGCGTCTTCTGCATGAGCTTTAGTTGGAATCTTTGCTGTTTCAGTCAACTTCTTAATCTTTACATTAACCATTGTAATCACTCTTCTTTCTTTAAATTGTTTTGTCTTTCTTTTGCTTGTCTAATAGCCTTTTCATGCTGATTCTTTAGTTTAAGAATCTCTGCGTGACGATAAGGAGAACCACGACGAATAAGATATTGAGTCTCTTTCTCATTCACCATATTCCTTACATCACTTGCAATACACTTAGGCATATTTTCACTAATCCATACCATCTTGAGCTTTTTGATATAATTTTCAGGGTAATTTTCAAGCTGGTCTTTAAGCTCTTCCATCATCTGATAATACCAATTCATAGCCGCAGTAGTACGAGTATTAACATAATTTACAGTTTCAAGATAAAAACCTTTTACAATATCTTTAAAAGCATCAGGGACTTTAGAATAAAAATCATCATACTTACCATAAGCCAAGGCTTCAATTACTGCATTAGGAGAAATTCGTTTACTAATTACACGATGGAGCAGGACATAATCAGTACATTTGATTTTTACACGAAAATCCTTCCCATTCTCATCTCGCATACGAATAACCCAACCCTCTTTTTCATCAGAAGAGAAGTTGTCAACCTGAGTCAAAAGAGAATCAAGATTTTCAGAATCATAATACTCTACCATCTTACTGTCATAAAGAGTAGCAAGACTACGAATAGTATCAAAATCCATTTCAATTCCATCAACACAAGAACGAGCAGAAATTAGATACATTCCCTCTTGTCCCTCAGTATAATGAACAACAATAGCATTTTTAGTAGAAATGAACTCAAAAACAAAAGTATAATCAGGATAATCCTTAATCATTTGCTTTTGAGAATCAGTCAAAAGACCAAATCCCTCTTTTAGTCTCCAAGATTCGCTCAAATTAATAGCCTGAGACCCCGAACCAAAAAATAACCCAGACCCAGTAGAATCAATAATATATCGAAACTGCTGATAACTGCCGTCCATTTTGTTGGTAATCCAAATCTTTTGAGCAGAAGTATACTTTTCTCGGATAGCCTTTTCAGACCAATCAAAAGCATCTTCATTATAGTTTTTCCACTTAGGAAGACTTGCCAGAACAATCTCTTCCTTTTTTACATCGAAAACGCAAGAGCGACACTCTTGATAAAGCCCTTCATCAAAATAGAAAAACTCAGACTCAGAATAACCCATATCACTCAGGTCAATAAAACCCTTATAATGAAACAACACATATTCATTATCAACAGTCATATCCAGAGGCTCAAAAATATCAAGCAAATTTAAAAGACTCGTATCATTAGTCTTTTCAGCCTGTTCAGAAAGGTTTTCGAGCCAATGCTTAAAATTCCAATCTTGAATAGGCTTGTGATTATATTCATAAAAAGCTTTTACTTCTTTAATATATCCAAGAAGAGGATGCTTCCACATTACTGCGTACCACTTGCAATCCTGTCACATTTATTAAATAAGAAAAGATTATCAAGCTTTTCCTTTCCCATAATTTTCTCCCACTTTTTCTGAGCCTTTTCAGTCTCAATAAAGAAGGGTAACATATGAAAATTCACATAAAACAAGCATTCAAGACACTTATCATAATCCTCAAAACCAACCCATTCAATAGGTTGCATTAATTCATAAGCCCCTTTATTATGATGACTATAATAACGGCATTCACCACTACCATCAGGTTTCTCTTCCTGAGTTAGCATCTTTCCATAATCGTGAATTTCCGCAGCACGAATAAGAATTTCGTTATCAGTTCGCTTTGCCACTTCTTTTGCACACTTTTGACAATGAATATCAAGAGTATACTTGTGATGAGAATTGCACTGGTCAAAACCTCTCATAAAATCTTGAATAACATCTCTGTCAACTATGGTTCTCATTAATTCATCTTTAGCATAACTAAAATATCCACTGTTCCAATTAATTAGATTAATTTCATCGAACCCCTCTTCATAAAAAGGAATTTCAAAATTACCAATCTGCTTATCAATAACATACTCAGGGACTTTTCGTTCACGCTTACGATTAAGCATTTTGCAAACAGCCTCATGAGTAGTCATTACCATAGCAATTTTACGCACATCTGGATTCTTACGAACAAGGTCAAGAAGATGAACGCGAGATTTTACATTGATACTGGTAGCATCTACAATGACATTCATCTTGCCAATACAATTATTAATTCTACGACGAACTTCCTTAAATACTTCATCGTTATGAGTCTGGTCATTAATGTTACCATACAAATCTACACGAATTTGGTCAGAAGAAACAACAATAGTTTTCTGTCCATTACGCTCATAGACGTTTTTAATATTATTTGCAAGCGTAGACTTGCCACTTGCGACAGGCCCAACCATAATAACAAGATTAGTCATTGTTAATCCTCCACCCTAAACGCATTAATTCCACCCATAGCTAAAGCCTTAAGAATTTCTTCTCGCTCTTCTTTTGTGGCAAAACGTTCAGCAATTAATTCTTTTTCATTTTCTGGGTCTACTGATACTTTCCAGACTTCATCTGTATTAAATATTACTTTTAAAGGCTTTTGACCATCTACAGGTACGACATAAATTTTATCATCAAAAGATAATGTTGCAACTTTTTCACAATCAGGATTAAGCTTTTTCACTTCTTCGCTTAAAATCCGCAAACAATTATCTGCTAATTTTTGTTCTTCTGAAGGGACAAAAACATATTTATCCCCAGCAACAATTTTTCCCATTACTCAATACCTTTTAAAACTTCATTGACATGAGCCATAAACGCTTCATTTTGGAGCTCTGTCTCGGTTTTTGGCTTAGTCTGATTCGGCTCAGGAATAAGGTCAATAGCATAAAACAGCCACTTTACAGGAGTAGTATCTTCCACAAACTGACAAAGACCACTAAATCCATCATTCTTTTCTGCTTCCTTTTTGCGAATATCATCAAACTCTACTGTAAAAACAGTATCTTTATTAGCTTCTACAAAATCTCTATATTCCTGACGAAGAATCTTCCAATCCTTATAATGAGTGATTCGATTATAGTTCAACTTAACCTTTTCACCTTCCCAAACATCTCTGCTAAAATGATGTTCGGTAAAATCCATACGTTCAACAATAGTCTCTGCGGATTCTCTCTTGAGACCTTTCTTTTGAAGATTCTTTACAGTTTGTCTACGCTGTTCACGATTCATTTATATTGTCCTTTTCTACTTTTTCATAAATTTCTTTAGCTTCCGCAAAATGTTTCTTTGATTCTTCTGTTCCCTCGAGAATTTCACTTAATTCATCACTCGGCTCAATAAATTGACGAATTAATTCCAAAAGCTCTGTTACACTATCAGAATATAGATAAAACGTTACTCCATCATAAGCTGGGTTTACATAATAATGACGCCTTGTTTTTGCGTCATACCAATAATGACACCCAGACCAAGTGAAACAAAAATCACTAATGCGGCAAGCTGAAGGATAAACAATAATATCTCCACTATCAAGTTGCCAATAAAAAATCAATTCTTCAGAAGCTATGTCAAGATAAATAGGATTAATCTCTCTATTACTTGAATAATAAACTTCCAAATAACCTACTTCTTTTAAATTAGGTGGAATCTTTGTCCCCATAATATTTCCTCTCAATCATTTGTATAATACAGCCTTTATAGCATCCTCTATGAACAGTTCTAATATGTCCTTTGTGCCAAAACCATTTATACCAAGGTAATTTCCCTCGATAATGAAAATCATGTTCTCCATCTTCATCCAACCACATCCAATGTGGACACGGAACTTCGTTAAGAAAAGCTGGAAGATACATTACTTTAACTTTAGGATTTTTAATTTTAGCTTTAACCATTTCAATGAAACAGTTAGAATAAAAATATTTATTAGAATTAGAAGACATATAAAAGCCACCTTTTATCCTATCTTACTTTTTATCTTAGTGTCTGTATTCTAACACAAAAGCTCTTGATTGTCAAGAGCTTTTTGCGTTTTTATTAAGAATTTTCTTCTGAGTCTTCTACTTCTTCAGAAACATTTGCAACATTTGCCATAATTTCTTTCATTTTTGCCCTCATTGCGTCATCTTTTGTTTTCTTTTCTTTATTGTATTCTGCTCGAAGCCAATAAAAATCTTTCTGAAGCATCTCTGGCAAAAATGTTCTCTTATAGGCTACTGAATCAGTTCCTATCGCACTTCTTAAAGTTCCTGTATTTGCAACCAAAATACATTTTTTCTTAGCACGAGTAATTAAAGTATATACAAGCTCTTTTGAGGCCATGTTTGGAGGACACCCCCAATTTAATACTCCAATTACCACATCTGCTGAACTTCCCTGAAGTCTATGGACTGTACTTGCATATCCAAGAATAATATAATTGCCTACCTCTTTTAATGGAATAATAATCGGACAATCTCCCAAAGTAAAATCGACAACCATGTTATCATCATCAATTTTCTTTACAATTCCTGTCCAACCATTAAACATTGCAGATTGAGCCCCACTTGTATTAAAAACACGATAATTATTTTTAATACACATAACTTTATCATTCTCTTGAATCACATAACTAAAATCTTTGTCAACCTTTTTACGCTGTTTCTTTACGACATAATTTCTTTTAAACGGGTCTATCGGATTAACAAGTTCTTGTATGTCTTGATTCAAATTAAATACACAAGTATCTCCTCTTTCTTTAACGGGAGAAATTACCTGAATTTTTTCAATATCTCTTCCCACTAAAGGAGAGTTATAATATTCTTCAAAGTATTGCAATATCTTATCTCTGTCATCATCACTATCAGGACTGACATCTATTATCATGTCTTTCTTTTCTCCGACAGTTTCAATACTTTCTTGCGCATAGTTTTCATAAAGTTGATAACCATTACGCACTTGATAAGCTATCGTTAATATACCAGAAGACTTTGCTTGACGATGAACTTGTTGTAATTTTACTACTGGAATAAGATTACTATTCATCATATCATAAGCAAGATTACAAAATCCCAAACTTGGCAATTGCCCTTGGTCTCCAAGCATTATAAGTTTAGCTCCATTTGGAATGGCTTTAAGCAAATCTAAGAAAATCTCTCCCCCTACCAGAGAAATTTCATCAAGAACAATAATGTTCTCTTCAAGTGGATTTTCTTCGTTTCTAACAAACCCATCTCCGCTATATTCAAGTAAACGATGAATTGTTTTTCCTGAAACTCCTGTAACTTCTTGCAGTCTCGCAGCAGCTTTTCCTGAAAGAGCACATTGAGCAAAAGTATAATTGTTTAAAACAGTAAGTATACCATTTACAAGGCTTGATTTACCACTACCAGCAAGACCAGTTATCATACACACTTGCTTTTCACAGCCTAATCTTATACCATCAATTTGCTCTTGAGTAAATTCGAATCCTTGGTCTTCTTCTGCTTTTTTAATCTTTTCGTCAAAATTTTCAATGACAAAATCACTATGAGCATTAAGGAGTCTTTTTAAGTGATAAGCAATATCTCTTTCGAGATTATAAAATTTAGTCAAATAAACTCTACGGTCTGCTTTTCTCTCACTATTTTCAAGGACTATTGTTCCCTCATCTTGTAGCTCTTTTATGGCTTTAGCTATATTGTTTCGAGGAATAGAACTGTCTGCATCTTCTGGAACATCATAATTTTCTACAATCTCTTGTGGAGAACCTAATGTTTCAAAAATATTTGCATTTAATTCTTGCGCAGAAATATACGAATGTCCTTCATCACCCTCTTTATTTAAAAACCAAGTAATAAAAGATTTGATTCTTCGTACATCTGTTTTATTAAATCCTGCTTTTTGAGCTACTGCATCAGCAGTTAAAAACCCTACGCCATCAATATCTTTAATTAATGAATAAGGATTTTCTTTTACTTTGGAAACTATAACTGATGGATTTTTGTACTTTTGAACTAATTTAGTAATAAAATTAGAAGAAAGTCCTATACCATCTAATTCAAGATAAACTTGACCCACATCTTTCTTTTGCTCATAACGCTCAAGAATACAGTTGGCAATATAGTCTCCAACGCCATGAATTTTTGTGAGCTCTTTTGGATTGCCTTTTTCCAATATTTGAATTGGATTGGGAAAAATTTTAAAGAACTCTTCAATTTGATTATCTGTCAAAAAAGTTTTAAGAAAAGCTCTTTGATTAGTAGCTTTTGTCATATCAAACTCTTCATTAAAATAAATCAAATCATATTGTGTTCCATACTGAGGATGTTCAACCTCTTTTGCAATGATAATATAATTTGCTCTGGGAGATATATTACAAGGATATGTACCCTTTACTGTAATTGTACCAAAATTATCATTTGTAGGTTCTCCATCATCTACGGACACTATAATCCAAGATACTATCCCGAAGGTGGGCTCAGTTATACTCTAAAACCCACCTTTAGGGAAAATTACATTATTTAATGTAGCATGAATCTTGATGATTTTGTCTTGCTCTGTTATTTTAGACTGCTACATCATTAGTTGAGTCCACCTCGGTTCTATCTGAAATTAATTCTAACATACCATTTTCATCAATTCCTGAAATAAGCTGTAAGGAATGATTATAAACACTATCTTTATATACGCGAGGAACAAACTGTTGGTCTCTACGGAATCCAGTAACTAACAAATTAGTTCCACGAGCAAACCAAGATTTTTCCATTACTGTCTTAGTCCCATCAGGATTAGTTTTAGAAATTTGTCTATCATAAAAACTAAATTGTCCTTTATAGAACTTTAATGTTACTACCCCTGTTGGAGTTAAAATATCTACTGTATGCTTATTCTTATTTTTATCAAGAACAGTACCACAAATTTTACTTAAACCAAAACGAATTTTTTCTTGTCCTCTAAAGTAATAAGTAGCAACTCCTTGAGGTTGCAACGGAAGGTCTTCAAAATTAGCAAGGCCATTCTTTTGAATATCTGCACTTAATAAAACATGAGGATGATAATAAAAGCACATTGAGTCAAATTCCCATTTAGAAATACTACCCTTTGCTTTCTCTTTCCATTTTTCATTAAAACGGTCTTCGTTAATCTTATCAAGCATTTCTTGAGACGAAAGATAATTTTCCTTAAAATCTTTCATCAACTTATCAAACACTCTATCAAAACTACCACGCTTAACAGCAATTAAACCATTTTCAGCATATTCATAGTCCTTGTTTTCTTGCATAAGAGTAATGAAATTTTCTGTGAAATAAGGTTCAGCATACTGTCTATCTAAATAATAAAATGCAGTAGTAGGACTCTTACCTGTTTGTTTATAGAAAAATTGCTTTTGGAATACATAGTTTCTAAAACGATAGAGCCTATATTCATATTTTTGTTGGGATTCTGTTAGCAACTTTAATCTCTTCATATCTTCAATATTAGAGATTTTTAAAGAAGTAATTGGGCTGGAAATAGAACGAATAAAGTCTGCCATAATTTCTTCTCTGGGCTTTTTATCAATTTCATCAAAGCACCCAGCTTTGATTAAAGAAATCATTGCTGTATCACCGAACTTATTTTCCTCAGCTTCTTCTTTAAATTGTTGCATCTTTTCATAAAATTGTCTTGAAGAAGTATATGGAGCATAGTCAATAATAGCCTTTGCAACTTTGCTTCCCAAACCTTGAATCGGCTTTAGTCCATAAACAATTTCTCCATCTGCCACATCGGGATAAAAACCAAAATGCGCCCTATTCAAATCTGGCAACGCAATTTTAATTCCATGTTGCATCATATTGCCCATAGCCTTTGCAATACGTCCATAGTTTACGCCACCATTATTTTCCACATCATCCTCATCTGTACTACCACTATTTACAATTAAGCAAGCACAATTCCAATAAATTGAACCATATCGCTTAACAATGTTCATGCACTGTAGACAAATGGCTGTATATGGCATACAATGGTTTTTTGAGAAAGAATATCCAAGCTGTCTTTTGATTTGTTGCCCCCATACATAATTAAGCAAAGCATCAGAAGTTCCTAAGTCTTTACCCTTTTTATAAAATTTATCATGAACAGCAGCAATCAAATCTTTTTTCTTTTTAGCCACGCTTTTGCGCAATTTGTTCGCAAGAACTACATCAAAACCACTTATTTCAGGGTCCATACTCATTTCCATAATACTTTCTTGAGTATCAGCCACGCCATAAAGTGAAGCAAGATGCTTTTTCATTATTTCCTGCTCATGCCTATTCAATCCCCACTGTTCCATTTCATCATACCAAAGTTGAATATTATCTTTGTAACGTCGATAAGTATCCATAGGAGCTTCTGTAGCATCATCCTGTGCCATAAGTCTCATAAGACTATTAGCAGTAGAAAGTTCAAGCATGGAACGAGGTTGAGTCTTTATAATAACTTGCTGACCCATTGCACTATCAAATTGAAAAGCATCAAGAATTTGATTTTGGTCGAGCAAATTCCACATTTTATAATCATTGTAATCAAGAACATCAGGATGTAAATAAGCATCATAATTTGCTTTATAACTACCCTTATCTTCTATCACTTTTGCATCTATAAGCAAGTCTATTGCTTTGTGCAACTTATCAAGCATCTCTATGGTCAAAGTATCGACCTTGAGACCACCCATGTAATCGGAATCTTCCATATTATAGGCAGTAATAGTTGTACCATTTGGCGCTCTCATTTTACTGTTTTGAGCAATATATCCCGCATCAAAAATATAAGACGCAGAGGCATGAATTGACCTACCAGAAATCAATCCCTCAATTTTAAGTAGAGTTTCTTTTAATCCATCATACTTAGCAACTTCATTTATAAACTCGACTTGAGGAGGTCTGTTTTCATCTTCATTGCCATTAAAACAATCAGAAAGTGACCAGTTTTTACCACGTTCAAAAGGAACAAGGTCTGCAAGATACTGAGCATCATCATTATTTATGCCAAGACCTTTACAACAAACCTGAATAACAGATTTTGTTCCCTCTGTTTTTAAAGTTAGAGTATTTAAAACATTCTCATCTCCATAATAATCATGCATATTCTGGAAAATGAGAGGACGTTTTAAAGCCTCGCTGTCAACGTCGATGTCTGGAAGCTCAGGTCTTAATGGAGAACTATGTCTCCAAAAAGGCAAGTCATATTTTAGAGGATTAATTTGCGTAATTTCAGAAAGATAACATACATAACTACCTCCTGCTGAACCACGAGCAACACCAACAAAAGAAACTTTCCACATAACTTCATGCACTAATCCTCTAACAAGTACATAATACGCTGAAAGTTTTTGATTTAATCTTTCAGATATTTGCCAAAAACTGCTAAATTCTTCATTGATACGAGCTATCTTTTCTTCTTGTGTTACAGTTTTATCATGCTCTTCCGTAACATTGCCATTTTCATCATAAGTAGCAAAATGATAAGTTGAATCTCCCCATTGATTATGATGGTCAAATCCCTGTTCTACCAAATACAGTAGATATTGGTCTTGAATATCATCCGAATGAGCAAATTTGCTTAAGTATTCATACTTATCATACCAATCTTTGAATATATGACGTAATTTAAATGGAGGAAGCTTTTTGTCGGTCGGAACAATAGTAGGATGATATAGGTCATACGCCTCAATCATATCATACACTTTTTGTGTCCCATTAAAAGCTCTGGTAATTTGTTCCTCAGTAAGAAAAGCAGACAAAGTTTCTACAAGTTCAGACTTTCCAAACATATAAGCAGTTTCATAAAAAGCCGCAACTTCACGGTCACTTGCCTTTTCATCATCATCTGCTTTTAAATATGCCTCATGAATTTTAGCGTCTTCTTTAGCCCCATAATGACTATCTGTAGAACAAACTACATCAAGCCCATAAGCATCAGCCAAGACATACATGAATTGGTCTACCATTGCTTGTTCATGTGGAATATTATTTCCATCTTCATCTTGTTTAATTACGCAAGGCTGAATTTCAAGAAAGAAATTTTCTTTACCAAAAACTTTTATACACCATTGAATAAAATGATGAATTTGCTTTTTATAAGAAACATCGTTAGTCTCAAGATAGCGTAAAATTAAATTGTCTAATTCTGACCCCAAACAATTATGAACTATTACATTATTACACACAAAAGAATGAGAATTATTATTTAAACAATATACAATTTCATTCATATTTATTTGTTTGATAGAATGAATGTACATTTTTTTGTACCAAATATTATTAACATTAATAAATCTCTTTTTATCAATAGCAGCTAACAATAAAGTATTTACATCTTCATGGGAATAAAAACGCATTTTTTTAATTCCCCGCATTACTTTTCCAGTCCCTCGCAAATAATAAGCTTCACAATGATGTGTTCCTTTACCATCTACTCTTTCAGGAGCAATTGTGATATTACACGGGATTAGTAAGCTTGTTGCTAATTCAAACATATCTTGAGTTAATTGTTTTGATACCGAAGCACTTACCCATTCACCAGTCTCAGGAAAATCTTTTTGTTCTTTTGAATGATTAACATTAATTTTTTTAGCTTCTCGTATTCTAAAATACCCATCTGCTAATAAATATCCGAACAATAACTCTCTATCATATTCTGGTGAAATATTTTTTATTCTATTGGGAATTTTTTTATTATATGCATCACACTCTCCAAAAAGATAATACATAAAATTATAAAAATCACTTGACTGAGAACTTATTTCATATTTATGCTGGTCTTTTCTATAGTTAATTGACCATTTAATATTTAAACTACTTTCTAAAGTTTTTACAAACGAATAATAATAATAATCAAATTCTTTTTCGCTAAAAGCTATTCCGACTCGATGAGTTTTTGCTGATAATTTATTAATCCAGCCATCTCCAAGAAAGAGCCCAAAAAATCGCATCATTTCTGGTGTAATAGTTATAGTTTTAGGCAAAAGCGTTACACGATGAGACATTTTTGTTTCTTTTAATGCTATATTATCCCATTCTTCTTTTATTATAACTTTTTTATCAGAAAGATATTGCTTTGATACAGGCAATAACAGTTGATGTTTTGAACTACCATAAATTGCACACAAGTCTTTTGCTTCAATCCATGTTAAATTATCCTCAGAAAGATTTTTAAAATAATATTGAGTCTTATTATTTGTTATTGTTAAAAATTTATGGTTCTCTGTACAAATTAATGTATCTCCTACACCCTTTACTTTAATTTCGAATCCATTCCCGTTATAAAAACGATGTGTAGGGAAATTTACTTTTTCATATTTTCCATATTTATTTAACACATAATCTTCATTTGTAATAGTTTCTATAGGCTTTTGCCCATGTAAAGTAGTAACTAAAGCTCCTTTTCTAAAACAAGCTGACTGCGCTATGATATGTCCTTTTTCATCACCAATGATAGCTTCAAGTTCATCCTTATATGTAGGAACTCTTTCCATTCTTCCCTGTTTAAACCAATGTTCCCAAGCAGAAGAAGAAATTCTACGAAGCTGTTCATAACCTTTAGCATCTTTAGCAATAAGAATAAAATGGTAAAATTTAGCTATTTTCTCTGCTTCTTCTGGTCTGTCAATAAGATAAATCTCATTTCCCAATCCCAGCTTGAAATCTGAGCTAAATTTTTCAAGCCATTTCATATTCTTTTTTATTTTCTTTACATCGTCTTTATCTTCTTTTTGTTCTAATTCTTCCCATGTCTCATACTTATCAAGAATACTACGCCACTTTTTCAAATCTTTATAACGCTTAATTAAACGAACATGACCTGACAAAGCTTCATGGTCTGTACAACAAATCCCATTATAGCCCAATTCAATAGCTCGATTAATAAGCTCATCAAGCTTAATGATACAATCTCTCAAACGGAAATTGCTAATTTCAGTATGATTATGAGTAGAAAAGAAAGGTAACATCTAAGCCAAGTTATCAGACTTTTCTTTTAAAAACTTCTCATAAAATTCCAATGGCTTCACTCCTTTCTCATAAATTTGTCTATATTATATCACGTCTATGTATATTTGTCAAGGGAAACTTCCTACAAGAAAGTTTCCCTATATATAGTTCAAAAGTTCATAACTTTAAAACCTTTTTAGAAATAAAAATCATCCCGATATTCATCAGCATCAATTTTCTTTTCTTCCTTTTGTGCAACAGGCGTTGCATTTTTTGCAACAACCTTTTTATTTTTAGATGTAGATTCCTCAATCTCAGACCAATCTCCGCCAGCCATTTTTTGCTTATCAGCTTCATTAGCCTCAAGGTCTTCTTCAACATCATAATAAAGAATCTTTACAACAGGATAATTTTTATCCTCATATTTTTCATATTGGAACTCACCAATAACATTCATTAAAAGATTCTTTTTACTAACTCCAAATCCGACTCTATCTTTCATAGTCATGGTATCAAATTCGCCAGCAGCACAATACTTCTTAACAAAAGAAATATTATTAGCCTTAAAACGAATAAAAGTCTTAGCTCCATTTGGACCAGACCGAGTAATCTGACTTGCATTTACTCTGATACCAGTAATGGCGAAAGTGGGAGATGGAACAGTATTACCCCAGATAGCATAGTTTTCTGCGACCTCTGAGATATATTCTTTCTTCAAATCAGCCAAGTCTACTTGCCAATCAACCTGATGAATTGTAACAAGAGAATCAATAGGAAGCAACTCATCACACTTAGCTTGAATTTCTGAAAGCTTACTTTTTTCAATATGGATTCCCGCCGCATTCGAATGCCGTTTGCAAACAACCCCAGCTTTTTCAAGTAAGCTCTTCAAATCGTCAACATTACCCTGAGAATAATTTCTCATTGACCCACCATACTCAGTAGAAGTAAAATCTCTCATAAGAACGACAGGACGGTAATATTTTGTAGCCAATTTCCGTGCCACGAGTCCACTTACTGTCTTTTTGTCTATGACTGACGTACAATCCACAAATAAAATACTTCTTTTATTTGCTTCTGTCTTTTTGATGATTTCCTCAACTTTTTCCATGAATGAACGTACTGCTGTGTCTTGTCTGCTCTTTACATTACAGCAAGTCCTTGCCATATCCCATTGAAGAGTATGCTTTTCTGGTTCTGGCACAGGGTCATTTTTACTCTTACGTCGAGGTTTATAAATTATTGTTTCTTGCTCCCCACGAATAGCACGACACATATTAACAATTTCTTCTTCTGTGCCATATCTAAATACACCATTAATTTTAGGAGCAATAGTCCAGCCCATAGAACTAATAGTTCTACCATAAGGCATTTCATCAGCCAAACGGTCACAAAGTTCTTTAATGAAATCATTATGCCAATAGAACTCTTTTAGTCCCTCAAGCATATACCATCTTGCTTCAAGCTTCATGCTGTCCATTCCATCTGCTATCTCAGCAAGTGAAACAAGCTCCATAATATTGTCAAGAATTTCTGTATCAACATTATATTTTTCACAATAAGCTTCTGCAAATTTCATTACAACTCCTGTACCACAAATCGCAGTACAAGGATACTGACCATCTGTACTATTTACAGGCAAACAATAATTCACATAGCAATCCGTATGAAAACGAGTCTTATATTCAGACGGGTTTTCCTTATAAATAGAAATTGCTTTTTCTCTATCCATCCATTCGCCAGTCCAAGTATCTTGAGTCTCAGATGAAATTAAATGGTGGTCGAGAACTAAAATAGGAGCAGAAAAATTCCTTGTGATTTCAATAGCATCTTTAGCTTCCATTGATGCATCTGGAATTATAATCAATCCAAATTCATCTTTTGTAAAATTTGCTAACTTACTCATAGTAAGTCCGTGGTCTTTCTGGAAAGCATAAGTATAGTCTAACTTAACATCATGTTTAATATATTTAAGAATCTGAGTTAAGGCAGAACTTGCCATTGCACCATCACAATCTCCATCCACATAAATTAGAATTTTACAATCTTCTTTTAATTTATCATGGACTAATTCTACAGCTTTATCCATATTCTTCATCAAGAAGGGGTCATTCAACTCACTTCTGACAGGATGAACAAAGCTCTTTATGTCTGTAATACCATAGCTTTCAAGAAGAGTATCTAAAAAATCTACTTCTTCCTTAAACTAAGTATTAAATCTTGTCTTCCATTGTAACTTTTTCATTTATTATTTATCCTCGTCTACATAATTATCACCCTTGATTCCACTTCAACTTATTCATATCAAACTTTTCTGCATTTGCAAATAACTTTTGAAATGTTTCTTTACCCTCATCAAAAGGAGAATCTTTGATTTTAAGTTTACCCTCTTTATCTTTGATGATGTAAACTGCAAAACCCATTCCAGCTAATTTTGAAGCAATGGAAATAATTTTGTTTTTATACATTTCAAAGTCTCTTTTCGTTGCAGGATTACTATTGTACCCCTTAACTGCTTTTGAATCAAACTCGTCAAAGTCTTTATCAAAGCCAAGGTAAACCTGTCTTACACCAAGGTCGCCTAAAAGATTAGCTTGCTTATTAGAAACAGAGAAACCACAAGTAGCTACAGCAATACTATTCTTTCCGAAATAGGTATCTGAAAGCAAAACACTTTTTTCTCCCTCGACAATAATAGCTTTGCCACGTTCTTCTATTGCAGCTTTATTTTCATAAAGCCCATATAGATTCAGACCTAAAGAATGTCCATAATCTTTACCCTCAATAAATTCAGGCATATATTTATTATTTTTATCTTCTGGTTTGAGACTTCTGCGACGAATACCAATTAACTGTCCATCTTCATTTCGATGTGGAATAATAATATGTTTTTGATATTCATACCATTTAATTCCATACTTTTTCATAGATTTTTCTGAAATGCCCTCTTTAAGCCATCCATCATAAATCTTATTTTCAAAATAATTTAGAATTGTTTCGTCTTGAATAATTTTGTTGTTGATATTTTCGTTTTGATTTTTAATTTTTTCGCGCCAATCTCCCCAACCAGAAATACTCATATTATCTTCAAGGGTTCTCATATCGTCTCTATCATCTTTACGATAAGTACCAAAACCCTTTTCTTGAGTTGATTTTAGCCCAACTTTATCAGCGATATAAAGAATAACACCCTTATAAAAGTCTTTATCTCTTACATTTCTAATTCTTTTAATCCCCTCAAAAAAGCTCATTGCTCCACATGAAGTATAACAGAAAAAGTTTTTTGATTGAGTAAAATAACAGAGTTTAGGCTTAGAACCTCCATGACAAATAGTTTTAAACCACAAAAGTTGCTGTCCAGTTGAACCATCTCTACTTGTATGATTTAAAGGCGCACCATTTTCATCCATTATTTCAATCACAATCTCAGGTGTAACACGTTTTAATAATTCGTCTTTATCTATCATAATGCCAACCAAAGGAGAGGATTTTAATCCTCTTCCTCAATTTCACTAAATTTATCTACTGGCCAACCATCGCTATCAAAATCTTCTCTGGTTACTTTAGTAGAATACATATTTGCTTCATTTTCTTTTTCAAGGTCAAGTCTTGTTTGGAGTTTTTTACTCACAACAGAAGTTACCTCACCAGACTCCATAGCTTCTTTTATAGCTTTTTCAGCTGGGTCATCTCCACCAGTTTCATCAGAATAAATTGCTTCATATTTAGTAGGCTTTGTTAATTTTGTTGTATCTCCATTTGCAGTATTGATTGCAGAAATACCAACTCCAACAGGAACGTCTTCTTTATGTCTACTATAATTAACGATACCATCTTCATTAACCGAAACAAATGTCTCTGGTAAATATCCTTTATCAATCAATTTGTTATCATAATCTGTACAAAACAAGTCAGATACACGCATAGTAGAATAATCTACATATAACCAAACCTTAACATTTACAAATTTTCCACCGCGATTTTTATATGTGGCAATATACAGATTGGGTTTCTGTCCTCCAAAACGATTTTTTAAAATGGGGTCAATCTTTTTTAATTCCGCAACTGTAGGACGCATCATAATACTACCACAGTCTACTTTATCAGACAAAGATTTTGCACCACGAATAATAGTCTGGTCACGATTATTTTCATTTTTCCAATCACCTGAAACCTGAGTCCAAGTATCAAGACTAATATCATATTTACGAGTAAGCTCTTTGAGTTTTGTACCTACGTTGGACAAAACTTGGTCTTCTCGAAGTTGCATTTTTGCTTTAGCTTCTCCCTGAAATTCTGCAATCAAGTCTGTAGTAATATGAATATAGTCAAAATAAACGTGTCTTACATTCTTTTGAAGGACATATTTTTCAATTGTTTGTTCAAGGGTAGAAATATCATAATCAGGCACATATTCCAAATAGATTTGACTTCTATTAAGAATGTCAATAGCATAAAGAACTCGTTCATATTCGCCCTCTGCATAATCATAATCCATAATATGGTCCTGTGGAACATCTGCAATATAAGCCAACATAATAGGCTCAACTTCATCTACCAGTTCCATCTCAGTCCCAATATAAAGAACTGCATTTTGAGTGCCATGAGGATTAGGAACAAATTTCTTTAGCTTATTATCATAATATTCTACTGCAAAAGTATGGCAAATGTTTGAAACACTAACCCTTGATTTCCCGCTACCTGTGGATGCTGAAATCATATTAAAATGTCTTGGCTTCATACCGCCAGTAATAGTTGTATAAAAATTACTGGAATAACTTAAGCCATAACTACCACCATTTTTACGGTCTTCAACAAACTTTTGTAACTCTATTCCACCAGCTTTAACACTATCGCGACCAGCTTTAGTCGTGTAATCAAGTGTAGTGCTCATAAGTTTCTGACGAATTTTAAGAAGAATATCATCTGTTGTCATTTTAACAAATTCTTTCTTCTTGTTTTCTCCTTCATCATCGTCAAACTCATTTGGGTCATAAATATCAGTTACATCAATACCCTGATTCATAAGAGAACGAAGCAGAGAAAATTTTCTAAGCTCGTTATAATTAGCTTCAAAGTTCATAGGATGGCATTTCGTAACTGCCTGACCTACAAAGTTATCCCGCTGACTTCTTTGATAAATTCGATAAAATGTAGGATAGTTTTTGGAGAGACATTCGTTGATAATGTTAATATCAATGAACTCTACTCTTTTTGCCCAGAGATATTTAACCGCAGTTAAAACAGCTTGAGCTACAAGATTCGTAAAATCCGTTTTCTCAAGCCTATGCCCCGCAAGTAACTCTGGCTTCTAAATAATACAGCCAATAACTTCAAGGGCAGCAATACGAGAATTATAATCGTCTTGGTCGAAATTTATTTTACTTGCCACGAATCTGTCTCTCCTTTATAAAGTAGTAAATCCTCTTCATTGAGGTCTTCTGGTAAAATCTCATCTGTAAAATAAGACTCTTCCTCTTCTTTTGCTCTTTCAGCTTCCCAAAGCTCTTTACGCTGTTTCAAAAATTCTTTATCATAATCAGCGTCCCAAACAAAAGCATCAAAATCCAATTCATCAATGTCACCATCATAATCTTCTGGAATCACTCGATGTTCACGAAGAGCTCTTTTCTCTTCATCTGCAATACGAGCTTTTTCAAGGTCAGAACGATTAATAACAACTTGATGAACTGGGAAATCTAAACTTTCATCTATCTTTTCTTGTGTAGAACTCTGGTCTAATTCTTCACAACTTGCCCAAAAGAATTTAGCTTGAAGATAGTAAGAAGTTACCAGTTTAATTAAATCCATCTCTGTTTGCATTCTCCGAGGTTTATTTTTCTCGTACTCATTAATATATTTTAGAGTCCAAAGAACCTTAGAGGCATCCATATGATAGCCTTTTTTAAGAATGCTTACAGGAACAGACATTTTTTTGGGGTCTAAGACACCATCGTAGCCCATTGTAAAAAAGATATAATTAAAGAGATTTTTATAATCTTCCGCTCTTTGACGGCGAATTGTTCCGCAACTTGGACAATAATTCTTTTGCGAAACAACTATCTTTAGCTCAGATGGATACTAAAGACCGCATTGAGCACAAGTAAAAACTCTATTTGGCTTTCTACCGATAATAACACCCCATTTCTATAAAATTATAATTAGAAAAACAAAGGAGAAAGGATTCAGTTTGTTTACTTTCTCCAATCTCCTTTGTGTTAGTTAATTATTAGACCTTACGAGCAATGTCGAGGTCATTCTCTGCGCCCCAATCACGGAGGTCAGAAAGAATAAGCATGAGAATATCAGCCTGAGATTCATTGCAATCCTTAACAGCCTTACCCTTACCAAGATATTCAACAACAATCTTAGTATATTCAGACATCTTTTCCATCTTATTCATAGCAACAGCATAAGCCTTAATCTCTGCTACAAGAGCATCAAAGTCAATCTGCTTCTTCTCAGGAGCGACTTCAACAGGCGTATCTACAACTGTGCCACCATTCTTAGCTTCTTCTTCAATAGCATCAGCGATAGCATTGACAAGATTATCATATCCCATAGGAATACGGTCAGGAGTGTAACGGAAACGACTCTTTGCCGTAATGGTGGGAGTGCTACGAAGATAAAGCCAACGTTCACCATTCTTATCAATATTAATATAAGCAGTAATATCGACAAGACGATTTATAATATCAGCCACTTTCTTGGGAACAGCGGGCCCAAGAACGCGAACTTCTGCATTCGCATTGTCTGGGTCAGCTTCAAGATGTATATCTGCATGAGCAATGATAACAAGACCATAACCAAGCTGAGTAATAGTAATAATCATCTTCTCAAACTCCTTACGAGCTTCGGAATAACCACCGCCATAAGGAATGTCATTAATCTTCTCTACATCGTTCTTATCACAAATGTACTCAATACAACGGTCCCAAGCAATAGCAATAGTGTCTAAAGAAATCGTATCAAACTTTTCCTTCATCTCAGGCTTCTTCAACTGCTTAACATAAGCCTTGAAATCTGCCCAAGTGGGAACATCAACTGCGTAAATATTAGACTGTGCGTTCCAACCGTGCTCAAAACCTAAAAGCAAATTCTTAGGAAAAGAAACTGCAAGAGAGGTCTTACCAGCTCCAGCGTCTCCATATAAGCATACATACTTTCCCTTAAGGTCTCTACTAATTGTGGTTGGAGCAAGGTTCATTAAATCAATAGCCATATTCTTTTACTCCTTTCTTACGACTTAGAAGGGCAGGTCTTCATCATCGTCAATAGGTGTAAAAGAACCAGTCTTAGCCTTGCCAAAACCGCCAGACTTGGCAGTAGAACCAGCAGAAGCGGTACTACCCTTGTTACCAAGATAACCTGCTGCTTCAACTTCCTTAATGTGAGCAGTACGCTCGGCCATCATTGCGCGAACAATCTTGGGACTAAGAGCATCCTTGGAATCCTCGTCATAGGGGTCAGAACCACCAACAAGAATCATCTCAAGATAGGAATTACCACTGGTAGAACCGAGGTCTACCTGCTTACCGAAACCACCAGACTTCTTCTTAGGAGCTTCCTCAGTCTGAGAGGGAATCCAGTCGATATTGATGGAAACCGTAGCACCCTCATCATAACCAATGGACTGAATATCGTCATAGGTCTCAGCGGGAACGATAATATTCTTAAGGTCAAGAGTATTACCATAGAAGTCACGAGTAATAAAGTGCATCTTATAACGACCAGTCTCGTGAGCATCATCATCCTTGCCACGAACTTCGGGCTTAATATCCTTAATATAACCCTCAAGCTGTAGAGAAGCATTGAAAGACTTAAACTCATTAAAGAACTGGACAGAAACCTCAGTACCCTCAAAAAGAACACCCTCACGATTAACATAAACGTTATCGGAAAGGCTACCCTGAAGACGAACCATAGTAGGATTCTCAGCGTTCTTCGTCATAGGAGTTGCAGTCTTAAGCCACTCAACTACGTCCTTATAAACCTTGCTATCTTCACCGTTAGTCTTCTTCTCCTTAATAAAGGCACGGAAGCTACGAGTGTAAACGCCAGTGTCGCCACACTGTACAGCGCCACGGAGGGAGATGTAATTGATACCATCTTTACCTGTGCCAGTACGAGGTTCCTCAAGCTCTGCAAGAGCACCCTCAAGGATTACAACGTTCTAAAGTCTACGAATCTGGTCAGAATTATTATTCATGTTAAAAATATCTCCTTAAATGTCTAAAATTTGTTCGTCAAATAAAATTGTCTTTTTATTTGCCTTTTAAGCCTGTTTATTGACTTATTTTTTGTGTATATCCACCAAAAATGGCTTCACTTGGCTAAGCATTTTTGTGCTTAGAGTCAATGAATCTCTACCTCAGAAGAAATCAACCCGCATCTTCATCATTCATGTTAACAAAATCATTGCACTTCTTCATCTCAAGCTCTACACCAAGGTCGGTTCGTGCTTCCTCAGTAAATGGCTTAAGCTTGTTATAACCAACACACTTCGGCTGGAACTTACAAGCATCACAAATAAGATTCGTTACCATATATTTGTCTACCCCTTTCGTCTATATTTGCTGGGAAAATGTGAGCGGTGAAAAAAGGTGTGCCATACCAAAAATCTCAATTCATCTCTCACTGTGATTGAAGTATAACACACCTTTCACCGTTTGTCAAGAAAAATTTTTGTGTTTTTTAAAAAGTTTTTACTATATATTGTGTTCTTTATTCTCCTGTAACAAAGCCAAGCCCAAAAGCGGAAACGTCGAAACTACTATCCGAAGAATGCGTTACTTCTGTACTCCTCCAAATAGTCCATGCTCCATCTTTATAAGCTCTATGACTTAATACATTTGTCGCATATACAACAATAATCTAAAAAGCATTTGTTCCATCTCCTGCTACAAAAAGAACAGAACCAGTTGCATCATCAGGTAAATTTGTATTTCCTGCTCCTATTACACAAATCTAAGAAGTTATTAAACTATTAACATCTGTATTATTTAACAGCTTAAATTTAGGAATATAGGTTGAAGCAATATTATCTCCATTTTCGTCTGCATAAGATTTATCAACAATACTGTCACTTTTTGTCGCATAATTAGTTTTAAGCATATCGCCGTATCCAGCCGCAGACATTGCTTGTGTAACAGCCTTTTCACTTGGGACTTTTGTTTCAGAATTTCCTAAAATTTGGCTTATATCATCTATACTAATAGCACTAATATCAGAAGCTTTTGTAGGAACTTCAATATTGATTGTTTTATTTACACTTGCATTAGCAGTAAAACTATCAACTTCCACGCCATTTTTTTGGATTGTTAATTTTGCATTATTAACAACAGGAATAGTTGTTGTACTTGGTAATGCTCCTACATCATTTGCAGTTAAAGAAACAGCACCAGTTTTTCCATTAACACTTTGAACAGGTGCTCCACTTGCTGTAATATATTTTGCATCATTAGTTAAGTCAGAAATATTTTTAGGCAATTCTGTTTTTAACGCATAATTGGCCAAACTTTGATGTTCAGTTAAATATCCTTGATTCTAAACCCATGTTTGAGTTGCATATCCACTTAAAGACGGCATCTCTGTTTTTTTAGCATAAGTATCTACAATAACCTCACCATTACCATCTTGAATAGCTTTTGTCGCATTTGGAACATTACCTACTAATTTTGTTGCGTCAAGATTACTTGAAGCTGTTAATGGAACAATAGAATTTTCACCCAAGGTAATTGTCCCACTGTTGATTCGAGCATCAGTAATTCCATATCCAGCCAAAGTTGTTGGCGCATTTAAAACATTTTCCCATTCAACAGCATCAGCCGTACCACCGCCAGTAACACTTAAAACACCGTTTTTAATTACAAGTCCTGCTCCTACTTTAATACCACCTAACTGTGTTGCAGTTGCAACAGGTAAAACATAAGAACCAGAACTACCCTCACTTGTGGCACGAGTTCCCATGCCGTGTTTTGCAGAAACCCAACAGTTATTAAAGCTACCATTTTTTAAAGTTAGCTCAACAGCATCTCCAACTTTTAGCTCGTAAGGACATTGATTTTGAATTTTTGTAAATTCAGTATTATCCTCAGATGGCAGTCGAATATTTACACTGCCATCTGAATTTACTTTAGTTACAATAGCGCTTGCTAAACGAGTAACGCTTTTTGAAATTTTATCGCTAATACAAGTATTAATTCTATCCAGCATTAAATCTGCATACGCACTTAATTTAACGGAAGAATTGTAATCTTTGTCATGTCTACTCATGTGATTCCTCCGTTATGTATTTGTTGGTAAATCTGATGTGTTACAAAATTGTACTGACATCACATTAGAATCGCTTGTAAAAGAAATTGAAGTAATAAGTAATTTATCTCTTTTCAATTCCAAAAATCTATCTTCTACTTCACAAATATTATTTACTGTTAGTAAAGGATTAAACGCCACTTGACTTGAAAATTGTACGCTTACAAAAGTTGATTTTCTTAAATAATATCTTGCAAGGTCATAAGCTAAATCTTCACTCCAAACATTTGATTCAGAATGAGGAGCTTCCATACGCCTACCTATTCTTTGAACACAAATAGGAGAAGCAGGATTGGTATTCTCAACAACAGCAGAATATACTCCACTATCTATATTATCTCCCACAACTTTGACAGCATTAATAATTTCTTCATTTTGATAATTTAAGTTAAACGAACCTATATTTTTATCAAAATTTTTATAAGTCCAAATAATTGGCTTTACACTATCATCAACTGTTTCATTAATAGGATAAAAACATAAATTCCCCACATTATTATAATAATATTCCGCAGAAAGTTGTGTGGCTAAAGAATCAATTAAAGAGCCGTAATTTTCTCCTTGCTCTGCACGAATAGTTTGTTGTGTCTTTTTCCCATAAAAAGAAGAATCAAAAATGGGCTGTTTATAATCCATGATATAACCATTACCCATAGTAAAATTTAATATACCACGAATAGTATCGCAAATATCACTGCCCACTTCAATCTCATAAGCGCTATCTAATGTGCCAGTTTTTCCTTCAAACACAGCATATTTATCCTGCATTTGAATGCTTACTGTTTTTTCAGAATCGCTATGATTTAAAGAAGAATCGCCCATTATATAAATACCTTTAGGAAACCAAATAAATTGATTCCCGATTTCTAATCCAACGTCTAAGCGAAAACGGTCATTTACCCACAATCCTTCAATAGAAGGCGTATATCGCCCATCTGTATTAATTAACTCTAAAGTAAAATTTCTACGCTGTCCATTTTGATAAGACTCAGTAAAATTAATACCATTTAAAGCAATATCTCTTTCTGGAATAACATAGGATGGTTCTTCATTGGGAGTTAAAACACTAACTCTATAACGCTATTTTATAGAGGGTCTTTCAAGATAACGAATTAATTTTGCATAATCTATATTTTTTTCTTCTGTTAAAACATCTCCAAAAAGTTCCATAGCTCACCGCCTTAAAATTCATCTGAAACAGCTATGATAGAAACCTTAGAGAAATCTTCAGCTTCTTGCCACTCAAAACTAATTGTTGTTGGCATTTCATACGATTGATAATTTATCTCAAAAGAAGGATTAGACATAATTTGAACAATCCAAGCGTTTCCTTTAAAATCTTTTAAAAGTTTTAACTTACCATTATAAATAAATTCTCTCCATCTATCTAATTTATTACTTTCTGCACTAAATTTGTAAGTTGGATTATCTCTTTCAGTATACCTATAATTAGATTTTCCTGCAACATCATTAATGGTGCTATATTCTGTAACCTCAGCCATTTGTCCCAGCAAAGAACTAAAGCTACCAGACTGAAAACTCTTTTCTCCCACACCATATTTACTAAACTTACCTAAAGTTTCATAATTCATTACATTTGTATTTTGAGTAACGTTATTTTGATTTAAGTTCAACCCTAACAACCAAGTAGAACCAGTTTTTATATACACGCCCTCAGTGTCAGAATCTTCAATATCCTGAATACTCCAATTATCCCATTTTACTTTTAGATAAGTTAAATCACCACTATCTTCTTTGTTTTCAAACATTAAATAGCGAATACCTGTTTGAACATTATATACCTGTGCCGCAGCAAGATAATGATACCATTGATTTGCTTTAATCTTATAATCTATAAAAGCAAATTCATCTTCTGTTAAACCACAAACATAATCATAATATTTCTGGTCAGGAGTTTTACGATAAATATTAAATTGTGCATCTCTATCTTTTGCTAAAGGTGGAAAATACTCTGCTTCAACTCTTTCGATAAAATCATTATAAAGCAAAGGCTTCTTTCCCATCTTTTTTCTTTGAACAATTGCTTCTTGTAGAGTTAGTGAAGTATCTTTAGTAACTTTCACAACATCCACATTAATATTACTATTAAAATAAATTCTACTTTGTTCAGCCATAATTCACCAACTCCTTTCATCTATTATTCACAATACTAATATAGCAAGAAACTTTATTATCAACCACAGTCATATAAAAATTAAACCATTTTGTTCCAAGATATTCAGAATTTTGAGCAACTAATTCTTCACAATCAACCCAAATATTATCATTATACCCTTGAATATTATCTATAAAATAGAAAGAAGAAACTGAAGCTCCACCCATTGTATTTATATAACTTGATTTAAGTGATAAACCTAATACAGTTCTTATACGACTATTTATCATGTTGAGTGTGTTTACTTCTGTTCGAATATCGGCTTTATCGTAACCTTTTTCCTCGATAGTTCGTAAACGATTCATATTACTAATAAGTCTATCCATTAATTCTTGAGCAGAATATGTTTTAGGAGCCCGACCATCCAACTAAAGAGTAGCTTCTGTAACTTTCACCCGCATTTTTTTATTACCTGCTGTTACTGTATATGGAGTACCAAATTCAGTCCAACCAACTGTTATATTATCAGAAGAACGGCACGTTTCGGGAACTCCTAAACTATCATAAGTAGCTCCTTCTACTTGATTTAAAGTTTCTATATAAACATATTGAGAGTCAGTTATTTGAACATACCCATTACCACCATTCCACTTATAAAGAGCTCCTGCACGATAAGTTTCTCCACTAAATACACTATCATTTAAAGCAGTATAAATTGTATCAGTATTTAATTCTGGATTCCCAGTATAAGGACGAGGTAAATATTCATAAGACTTATAAGTTCCATAAGAAGCGTTTTGCAAAGCATATTTTATTTGAGTAGGCTTCTTTAATTTTTTGTCTACATCATTTTCAAATAAATCATAAAAAGATTTTCCATCAAAACAAACAACAGGAGTTATACTACCTTCTTTATATAATTTAATTTTCCCAACATTCGGATTCAAATGAAAAACACCATTATCATCTTGATAAAAAGTTTCAAATCCTCCAACTTTTAAAGTATATTCCACAGAATCTTTAGCTTCGCCTGTAGAAATATCTGTAGCATGAGCAATTTTTAAAATAGTTTCTTCATTATTTTTTTCAATTCCCCTAAAGAAATTGGGAGTTAGCTAAAATTTAGTAAAATATGAAAAATCGGGAGTAATTACAATAGGAGTTTGTTCAGCATCATCCATGCAAACATAATTTAAAACTTCTCCTGCTGGAATTTGCAAATAATCTTCTGTGGAATTTAAATCTTTTGAATCCACGGTAGGCATATTCCCATCATCTTTTGTAAGTACATATACAGGAGCTTGAGGCACAATTAACATACCATGCTCATCACAACTTAATGATACATCAAGTGGAATAATACCTTGTTCTACTTCATAATAAACTAAGAAAGAAGCCTCATTTGTAAATTCTTTATCATATTGGTCTACGATTTTTATTTTTACACTATATTGTTCAGGTTGAGTTTCTGTACCAGAAGTTAAACCTCTAAAAGTCCATTCCATAATAGAATTATAAATATCATCACTTTCTGTTACTAAATCGCTATTAGCATCATAAAGATAATAATGATAATATTTAACTTCTACACCTTCTATTTGAGTCCAAGTTGTATTAAAAGTAACATCTCTCCAATTTATTGCTGTGTCATTATTAACTGCTATAAATGGGTTATCTATGCCAACCATTTCATTTGCATTTTTAAACTGTAATACTCTTGTTGGAGTTGTACGAGCATAAAACACACTAAAGGGAGAGGTATCCATAAAGTCAGAATAAACTTTATAATAGCTCTTTGGGCTAATTGGAGGGACAATAGGATTTGAACTTGTTCCAGAAATTAAAAGCCATTGTGAATTATCCAATTGATTAAAAGTTGTATCCGTAGTTTTCCGAGGAACTACCGTCATACTTGTAGTTTTATTTATATCAACACGAGCTTCATTATTATCAAAAACAATCTCATTAGGATTGGTAATATCTGTCTTTATATTTACGTTGGGCTAAATAAATAATTGTTTCTTTGAACTATCCCAACGATTATTCACAACCTTAAATGTTCCAGCTACAGGCGCTCCACCAACTTTATTTGAAGATGTAAAGGCTTGCTCTGTATAAGTTGCTGTTACATAATCATACGAATAAATTTTAAAAATTTGTCCATTAACAGGAATAGAATTAAACGGGTCTTGAACACGAACTTCGCCTGTAGATTCACCATATCCCATAATTTTACGTTTGGTTTCAAGCAAAGTTTGTCCATCAGGGGTATAAATTTCAATATAATAACCACGTTCAATTACATCATTTGGGTCAATAAATACGCTTGTTTGAGTATGTTGGTCAGAACAAAGATAAACTTGAAATTCTGTTTCATCTTTATAATTATAAGTAAAAGGCTCTTCAAGTTCGATTTTAATAAAATCTTTATTCCAGCCAAGCTCATCTTCAACCCAAGAAATTTGTTTACGTTCTCTATAAGCTCCTATTGGTAATACCATATTATCAGGATTCGGATTAGGTACAGGTAAATAATTGTTTTGATTTGACATATTAAATTCAACCCATCTATCCATAACAAGAGCGTCGGGAGCAGTAGTATAATCCGTAGTAGTCCATAAAACATATCTTGTACTACCAACAAGATACCCAGAACAAACTAAAGTTTTAGGTTGCGCTGTTGACCCTACTATAGCATCATAAACACGAGCGCCCCATTGATAATCTTTTCCATTTACTAAATTACTCATACCAGAGGTCGTGTTACTTACATTTGGAATTTGAAGTCTACCTTTATTTAAAACTTGTGAGCTTAAATTAGTTGCTGCCCCATCATAAATAGTCGTTTCACCATCTATAGATAATATATCCAGCTTATATGCTTTTGCTGGATTACCAGAAGTATTTACCTAACAGGAAAATGTATTATTTTGATTTGCATCAATTTCGTCTAATGACGGAATAAATTGAGAAGGCTTATAAACTGCCATATATAATTACAACTCCTTTTCTTAAATATTTTTAGGAAAGGAGACGAGGCGAGTTGTTACCTCGCCTTCCCTCCCTTTGGATTTATTCAATTTTATCTTAATAACAATCTTTTGTCAAGATTAATTATTAAGCCCTCTTATTATTTTTAGTTACACTGTAACGGTTACGCATTTGATTTGTAACGGCATCCCAGAAATTTTCAGGATTCTCCGTACCATCAATAATAACATCACCTTGAAGAATATACTGTGTCTCACCCGCATTAGAGAGAAGAGAAGTATATTCAGGAATTTGCATCGTGGAAATATTACGCAACAAAGTATAAGCTTGGTCTGCATTAAGAACATATTCGGGAGCAGAAGGAGTTCCATGCAACATAGACAAACCAGTGTAAGTAATTGGTCCGCCAAGGATACCATCAGCATGACCTTTATCAACAGTATAAGTCGTACCATTTTTAGAAATGGTAGTAGAGCCATCACTATTCTTAGTCCATGTAGACCCATCACGGCCAGTCATAGTATCGCCAGCTTTGGCATTATCATGGAAATTCTGTCCATCTTTAGAACCTATGGTATACTTACCATCATTTGAAGAATAAGTTCCCTTGCCAGAACTTTCTCCACCGCCTGAAGATGTACTCCAATGTTTGCCTCCAGAACTATTACTTGTCATAGTATACGTTTGTCCATTAACAACTTCAGTCGCGCTCTTTGCGCTACTTCCTGCTTTACTTACACTATCAAAATGCCAGACACCATTTTCATCACGAGTACCACCAAGACCTGTACCAAGAGTATTGCCTTTATCAGCAATTTCTTTCATTGCGGCTTCGTCGCCTTTTTCTTTAGCATCCCACCAAGCCTTAGAAAGTCTATCAAGTTCTTTTGCAGCCTCTTCAGGAGTATAAGCTGTTCCGTCTTTACCCATAACATAAAGAGCAGAAGTAGCAAAAGTTTTACCACCAACTGTAACATCTGTATAGCCTTTGCCCACATTAGACCAGTTATTGCCATAAAGCTTAGACATTGTAGCATCAAGAACAGCCGCATAACCTTCATTATCGCTATGTAATTGCTTTTGTTCAGATTGAAGTGCTGCAACCATCTCTTTGTAGTTAGAAGCATTCCTATCAAGAGAATTAATCTCTTTTTGAATATCAAACCACTTTTCAGAATTTGCCATCATCTTAGCCAACAAATCTTCATTCGCCGCATTAGAAGGAGTTACATAAGGAGCAATAATAGCATCATTGCCTTTTAGATAACCAGAAGCATCTTCCATTTTAAGAGACTCTTCATAAAGTTTTTGAAGTTCCTCAAGATTCTTTTTATAATCATTAAGAAAATCATTAAAGATTGTATTGTAATCTTTATAGATAGCTTCAATAGTACCCTTAAAATCATAAGAAAGCTCCGTAAAGTTGTCCAAACCTTTTTTTGCTTCTGTTACATAAGAAGTCATATCACCAGTCATTTTATCACGAACATCATCCATGTTATCAACCCCAAGAAGGTCCATAAGCAATTTTTGATTTTCTTCGCGGTCATGTGCGCCATACTTGTATTCAAGAGCTTTTGCATAAGATTCCCAGTCAGAAATACGTTGTTCAAGGCGTTTTACGTCAGCATTCTTTGTTTCTTCAAGGTCGGTGAGTTTATCCTCACGATAAAAACTATCAAGATTTTCTTGAGCTTCTTTTTGAGCGGAACGGTTACTTTCCCATGTCCATCCTATTCCTTCGCGATAAACTTTTTCCTTCTCTTGAGCTGCTTTCTTCTTTGCGGCTAAAAGGTCTTCAAGTTTTATAGCACGTTCGCGCTCTGTATTATTCTCTTTTATCTTGTTATATTCTTTGTCATAAGCTGTTTCAATAGCATCAATAGCATCTTGAATTTCTTGCTTATAAATATCAATTTGAGCGATTGCCGCAGAATATTGCTTTTCTTGCAATTCCTTAATAGATTCGCCTCTATTGATTTTTGCCTCATGCAAAGAAATAACAGCTTCATTCAATCCATCAACAAGTTCATTGATTTGGTCATCATTTAGTTTAGAAACATCTTTCAATGCTTCACGATAAATATCAATTTGTTTATTGATATAATCTACTTCGCTATCATAAGACTTTTCAATTTGAGAAATAGAAGTCCATTGCTTAGGTCTTTCTTTATCAACATTATCAATTTTCTTACTAATTTCATCAACTTTTGCATTGATAGACTCCATAATGACTTCGGAATATTCTTTTGCGAGTTCATAATATTCCTTCATCAAAGAACGAACTTCTTCAGACTGAGCCGCCTTTAGATAAGCTTCCTCAGCATTAAGTCCCTCAGTTTGCATTAAATGAGAAGCAATTCTACGTTTTGCTGCATCAATAGATTCAATCAAAGAAGCTTGTTGATTCTCAATAGTAGATTTCTTAATACCAATTTGCTGGTCATAAAGGTCAGGATTGGAATAAGCAGTACCTTTTAGATTAGAGATATTATAATCTGCAATCCAGCGTTCATACTCTTGAGTATCACGATAAAGCTTTCTACGTTCCTCAAGCAAGTTGTTAAGTTCTTGTTCACGTTCCAAACGCTCTTGAAGAATATCAAAAGTAGCAATATATTCTTTTTGTATTGCAATTAAAGTATCAAGAGAAGCATCTTGGAGCTTTAAAATGTTGATTTTATCTTGTACACGTTCATCATCAAGATTCTTCAACTTTACATAAGCTTCTTGATATTTTTGTAAATATCCAAGCCCCTCTTCGGTATCTTCATTAGCCAAAGGCGCATACAACTTCATCTATCTCTCATACACGCTTGCAAGTTTATCATAATCTTTTCCATTATTAAGACCATAATAATTAGCTCCCATGTACATATCTTGAGAAGTAGCATTAATATCTTCTCCAATAGACTTAAAGGCTTGCATCAAATAATACTCTTTATTATAAATTCCTTCAAGAGCACTTAAGAATTTCTCCAATTCTTCGTTTGCATCCTTAAGATTACTAAGGTCAGGAGTAAAGAAGCCTGTGCTATCTTTACCAAGGTCTAAACCCTTATCAATCATTTCTTGAAGGTCATTCATAATAATTTTACGAGCATCAATTCTTTGTTGTAAACGACCATTATTAGCAAACCCCTCATCAGGGTCCCACTCTCCCATTTGGTCTTGAATATACTTTTGTCTGGCTTCAATATAAGTAGTATCAACTTTATAGGTAGCATCAGTTTGTTCAGTTTTTCCAGCCGCTTCAACTAAAGCATCTTTACTCTTCATCATTTGCTCTGCGCCTTTAATATCTCCCGCTTTAGCCATATTAACAGCTTGAATCGAAGCATATAATTCAGTATAAGCTTTAGTTAAATCGTTCGTAGAAACAATTTCGTTATTATTAGCTTCAATCTTTTCATTGGTTGCCGTACCACTTGTTTTAGAAAGTTCAAGTTCTTGCCATTCTCTTTCAAGTTGTGCCTTAGTCATTTCATCTTCAGCATTAGCAGCTTCCATATTAGCTTTTAATGCCTCAAGTTGAATACGAGTCATTTCTTGTGTCGCATTTGCTTTTAACTTCAAAGAGCCTGTTGATGTGTCAAGAAGTTCAATATAATTCTCATTTTCAGCCAGCATACTAATTACAGTTTGTGTGCTCAATTTACCAAAGGCATTTTGTTCTTTTTGCGCAGCGCTTAAGGTATCATAGCTATCCTTAACAGCATCTACGACAGCCTTTAACTCTGCCCATGTAGTAGCTACGCCTTCCACTCCATCAATTTCGCCAAATGCATCAGAAAGTTTAAACTCTGCTACCTTAGCTAAATCTTCTTGAATGGAAGCAAGCTGTTGCCACGCAGTATCATAAACTGCGTCTTGAACAGCTTTTTGCATCTCTTTTACTGTTCCCTCAAAATCTTTTAATTCTTTAGAACTTGCTACTACAGCATTACGAACGTTTTCAGGCAAATCAGAAAATTCTTTCCCTATTTCTTCATTAGACCCTTCTTTTTTACCTCTTACGACATCATTATAATAAGATTTCAATCTTTCTTGCAGAGTATCATAAGAATCCTATTTTTGTCGAGCTCGGTTATAATAACCAACCTCAGAATCATAAGTTCTATCAGCATTAATCATGCGGATAATATCTACATCTTCTGTTGTACTGCCTATCCATCCAGAATTTGCCATTTTTATAACTTTACCAAAATCTTCAGAGGAAAGTTGATTTAGTAAATTATTTACACTTGATGAAACAGTTACATCTTCTCCCAAAGCTCCTTTTACGGCTTCTTGTATTTGTTCTTGAAGAGTTAAAACGACAGCTTTGCCAGATTGTGCATCATATTTCAATCCTAATGACAATAACAATTCATTCTCTTCAACTGAAATCATACCATCAGACATGAAAGCTTCTATTAACGCATCTTTAAAACTATCTTTCAGCGCTACAGCTTCTGAAGCTAAAGTTGCATCATCAGTTCCATAATAAACATCTGCAATTACAGGATGTTCTTCAAGCAACTTAGTCATAACATCTGTGACTTTTAAAACTTGTTCTTTATATCCTTCTTCATTAATTGTCCCCTAAGACAACCTTCTATTAATTGTTGCTTGAGAAGATTGAACCAAAGCGCTAACCATATTGTTTTCATCGGTCGCAAGGGAACTCATTCTATCAGAAAGACCAGTATATTGAGCATATTCTGCAATATAATCCGCAGATGAAATAAGCTATGAATTATAATCACTTAATTGCTAATTAAGTCCATCTATTTGCTTTTGCTGTGTTTCAAGCTCATCTTTCCAAGCACTTATATTTTTTCTCTGCTCTTCATAACCAGCATCTTCAGGAGACATTGTACTCAGAGTTTGTTCTGCCCCAGAAATTTTACCTTGCAATTTTATTTCATTCGTTCTTGCTTTCTTGTATTCCTCAATAGTAGATTCCAAATCCACACCGAAAGGAGAAACACTAAAACCAGTAAATGCTTTATGTAAAGCCGCACTAATTCCATCTGGATTTTTGAAAAGAGCGATATTAGCAGCTTTTTCTGCGCTATCAGTTAAATCATTTATAGCTTCAGTTACTTTACCAACTCGTCCCTCAATACCCTCTGGGCCAGCTAATTTATTTCCAAATTCGTCTGTTCTAACAACCAACTCAGGGAAAACTTCGGCAATATCATTACTTAACTCAAGGAATTTATCATATTCCTCAGAAGTTAAGGAAACATTGCGTCCGAGATAATCTACACCATTCGCAAGCTCATCAAATTTAATCGCATTTGCTGATGCACTTTGAGCGGAATCATAAAGCTCAGTAGCCTTTTTAAATTCTTCTTGGGCTTTTTCAGTCGCTTTTTTCAGGGAACTTACATAGGCATTATACACAATCGTTGCAAAAAGTACCGCTGCACTGGCGGCTAATTGAGGACTCGCCAAAGCACTCCAAAAAGCTTTGGAACTATGTTTAGCCGATTTAGCAAATTCTCGATTAAAAGCTTCTGATGCTGTTAATCCTTCTTTTGCGTAATCCCACCCTAATGCTTCTGACATAGACATACCACTGTTAAGTTTTCCAATAGTGGATTCATACCAAGCATTTTGGTTAATAGTTGCCGAAGCTTTATAATTAGATATTCCTTTACTAATAGAATCTGATAATCTTGGGCCAAAATTTCCTCCTACTTGTCCAATTAACATAGCGCCAAGCATAGACCCTACTAATTGTCCACCTTCACCAAAATTCTTACCTATATTTCCGCCAGCGGTCTTGCCTAAAAGCCCACCTACTATTGCACCCGTGCCAGCAGCAAGGGACTGACTATAAGATTGAGTAGAAGATTTACTCAAGTTTTTACCTAATGCAGTTTTATATTTTTGTTCTTGTTGAGTAAGCTCTTCTGCCGCAAGTCTTTGTCTTGCTCTGGTTTCAACAAGTTTTGCCTACTCTGCTGTTAAAGTTTGGTCTTGTGTAATCATTCCCTATTCAACAGCAATCTAATGTTGCATCTAAGCTAATCTTTGCTCAGAAACATTCATTGTTAAAGCATTTAAACTTTCTCTACTAAGTGAAGCAACTGTTTCCTCGGTTATTGTTCCCGTTAAAAGCTCTTTGGCTACGGCTGCTTGCTTATCTTGGGACTCATTTAATAATGCTGATTGTGCGCTTAAGAGATAAGACTAAGTTACTTCTTGCGCACCCTTAGTTGCTTGACTTAAAGCCGCACCATAACGTTTTTGCTGAGAAACAATAAAGTTCTCTTCTGCATATTCTTTGTATTCATCAAGTTGTTTGCCAAGATATTCTCTTCCCTCGGAAGTGTTTATACGTCCAATTCCATACGTTAATTGACCCGCAGAAGAAACAATATCCGAAATTTTTCCATACCAATTACTTGCCACGTTAATTAAAGAATTACTATTCATTATTGCAGCGATAGCTATTACAGCCAATCCAAATTTATCTAAATTATAAATTACTTCGGCAATAGTGTTATATAGTTTCTTTTGAAGACCCTGTAGATTAACATTAAGAGTTAATTTTTCAGTCGCAACTTGAATTCTCTTTTGAGCCGCTTCAATAGAATTAGTATAAGCTTCCATTTTTTCAACTGCCGTACCATAAGAATTGGAAGCGATTTCTTGATACTTAAGAACAGAATCCCAGTTCGAAAGCATGGCAACCAAATTTTCTCTTTGTCTTGTTCCTGCGAGAGAAGTTGCAATACCAGCCTATTGTACTGTAGAATAAGTGTCCCATTTAGAAGCTATTTCATCCAAAACATCGTCAAAACTTCTAAATGTACGAACGGTATCACGAAGTTGAATACCCATTGCTCCAAGAGCAGTTTCAACATCATTCAACCGAGCCCAGTCCTCCGCATTATAATTTTCAGATTCAATATCTTCTTGAGCCGCAACGAACTTACCTGCGGCCACATTTTGGTATCTTGCATAGAGACTTTTCATAGATTCACCAATACTGGCCTCGCTCTTTTGTGTTACATCAATCATTGTAGTAACATAGCCAATAAATCTATTCATCTCCGTGTTTGCAAGCTACGCTGAATTATTTGCACGGCTCATTGCTTCTGCAATGCCACCAGCACTTGCCGCTGCCGCCATATCAACCGCAGTTAAACGGTCCACCACGCTCATAACTTCACTGGCTTCAATTTTCCAGCCTTTCAATACGCTAATCAAATAACTCGTTGCATCAGCACTTTCAATCATACCAAGCGTACTTAAATACATAGAAGCCTTGGTTAAATCACTTGCTTCCTTACCTTGATAACCTGCACGAAGCCAATCATTTGCCGCAACAGCGACGTCGTGTGTACTCTTTCCAACTTCTTTAGCAAGATTGTTAAATTCATACATCATGCTCTTAACATCGCCATAGCCCATTCCAGCCGCTATTTGTAAGTCTACCATAGCTGCATCGAGGTCTTTTGTATATTGCCATACTTGTTGCAAAGAATTTTTAATATAACCAATTGCTGTATAAGCTAAACTATAATCTGTTAAATTTCTAAGAGAAGCTTTAAAACCATTCGCAATTTGCTGAATTAATCCAACACTTTCTTTTTGTCTTAAATTAATTTTTGCAAGTTTTTCTTCTTGAGCCGCTTGAGAATTTTCAATTTGCTTATTAAATTGCAATCTTTCTTGCTCACTTAATTGCGTTCCATCACTAAATTTACCAGTATTACTATCATAGCTAACAGTTTGATTCTTGATGGCTTGCAATCTTGATTGATACATCTCAAGAAGTTTTTGCTGTTCTTTACTACGAGGTCCAACTTGGTCGTCCATAGAATTTTGGAGCGTGAGCATATCTCTCTCAATTTTTTGTTGTTCTTTAAGAGACTTTAAATAAGATTTACGAGCTTGCTCTGCTTGACGAAGCTAAGAAATCTCCTCTTGATAATCAGCCCTTGCGGTAGACATAGCAAGCCCAGATTTTGCCTGAGACATAGCATTAATGTCTACTTGCTCTACCATATGAACAGCTTGTTCATTAATTTGAGCCGCTTGAGCCATAGCAAGAACCCCTGTTTTTTCCTTTGCTTTTTGTGCTACTGCATATTGTTCTTGCTGAGTTTTTAGCTTCGCTTCTTCTATTGTTTTTTGTTTTTCTAATAAAGCAAGAGTATTTTTATCAGCATCATTTGAAGAACTGGCAAGCGTTGCCATTTTATCATCCAATACTTTTATGCGTTCTTTCGTATTATAAATTTCAACAAAAGACTTTACGAGAGTATCAGTTTCTTTTTGGTATTGTCTCAACGCTCCCTTGAAATCTTTTGCTTGAATATCTTGGTCGTCCAATACCCCAACCAAGGTTTTTTCATAGCTTTCTCCGCCAAAACCCTTATAAGAAGGATGTCTGGCATTGTAGTCAATACCTGTGGTTTCTGGAGGAATAGCTTCACTAACAATTCGCCCAGTTTTTAATTGACGATTTAATTTTTCAGCGATTTCTTCTTTTGTATAATGAGAACGTTCTCCCTTAGCTACAGAATAAGCATCTGCTATTGCGGAATAAAATTCCTCTAATGACATCATCTAATATTCAATTAAATTAGTAACGCCATCATTTATATCAGCAATATATAATTTTACAGCATCATCAGTTAAATCAACTTCACCAATTAAATCTTTATAATCAGCTTCATTTGCTTTAGTTGCTAAATATTGGGCTGTTAATTGTAAAGATTCATAACCAGAAACGTGACCTGTTTTATTGTCAACAAATGCGCCACCCTGTTGACCACCAACTCCCCAAGAATAAAGCTGGTCAGGAGTTACACCAATTTTATATTGTCCTTTAGGTCCATTTATTTGGAAACCCAAACGCTGTTCAGAAAAAGCAGTAGGAGTTAATCCAGACTTTTTCATTGCAGACATATAAGATTCGACACTCTGCTCTAAAGCAAGGAAATCTTCTCCTAAGCCATATTTCTGCAATTCTTTTATAGCATTTTCTCTTTCTTTTTGATAACTTTGGAAAGCGGATAAATCTTTTTGCTGTAATTCTTCTAATGAAGTTGCTCCTGCTTTTACCATTTTATCAATAGTGGAATGAAAAACATCTCCCTTTATACCTTGTCCTATAACACCTTTTGATATGAAATCAAAATCTTTTTGAGACATCCCCATGTCTGTTGCTGTTACTGAACCGTGAACATTAGCGTATTCTTTAATACGATTTAAATCTTCACCAAAAGCAGGATTTTTTCCTCTTAATAGTAAATCACGCAATTGAGTAATAGAATAAAACTTTTCCCCGTTTGAACTATATTGATGCTTTGCATCATCAAATTTTAAATCATCTATTTTCCCAAAACTTATTTCATCAGGATAATTCTACTGAACAGCTTCACTTACATTTTCTTCAGCTTCCGCTGCCGCTTCACTTTCTTTATTTAAAGCTTGTTGTAAATCTCCTGATACAACTATTTTAGCCTTTTCCGCTTCAGCAGCATCTTTTATTGCTTCGCTATGCTCTTCAATGGCTTTAGTATCAGATAATTCTTCTTTTTCTTTCTGAATAGCTTCAGTAGTTTCTTCCACTTGTTCCTATAAAGCAGAAGATTTAAGTAAAGCTTCCTAATCAGATTTTTGCGAGTTATCGGTTACTGCAATCTAATCTTTTTCATCCACTTTTGTTTGAGGAACATCAGGAGTAACATCTTTAAAATCAGCTTCAATAACCTCATTCGGATTAAACAAAGGTTTTGTTGTAAGATAATCTAAGATTTTATTTTTATCTGTTTTAAAAACTTTCGCATAATCTGCCCCTAAATCGGTTTTAACTCTCTTAGTTATTGCCGCTTTTATCCCCTTAGAATCTGCTGACATATATTCTTCAACATAGGGAATAAGAGCATCATAATAAAGTCTCTTATTAACCTCTCCTAACGCAGAATTTAATTCATTTTCAAGATTTAAAGTATAAGGAGTATATTTATTATTTAAGAGTTCTACAATTTTTTGCTCCATTGATTCTCTTGTTGTATACTTAGCTTCTGCGCCTTGTCCAAACACCTAAAAATCATGTAAATTAAATCCAGCCCAATCTCCCCGAATATCCTCAAAGTCTTGATAAGTAAAAGTCTGTTGGTCTGGCAAATCATCCAATAAAGCGCGAATTCTGCTGGCAAAAGCTGTATTTTCTGCCATCATATCTTCCTGCTCTTTTGCGTCTTCTAATGCATTCTAATTATATTTAACTACAAAAGTTTCCATATCTGAAAGCTCTTGCTTAATCTCCTTTACTCTTTCCAAAGGAGTAAAATCAGACATAGCCTCTTGTTTTAAATTGCTAATATTATGTAAATAATCTTCTTCACTTATATCATAATCTTTTTTTATTGACTTATTGGAAAGACGAGAAAAACCACCTTCTTTTAAAATATTTTTTCCCGCTTGTTTTTCCTCATCTGTTAAATCTTCAAATACAGCTTTTAAAGACTCAAGCAATGTCTCATATAATTCCGTTATTTCATCTGAAGCTTTCCCTTTTGTTAATTCTTCATGAGATATGCCCTCTCGTAAATTATTTGCTCTTTCAACAAGATTTTGTAGCCATTCTAAATTTGTTTTTTCAATATTTTCTCCGTCATAGCCTTTCGCGGGGAAATAAGGCATACTCCCCATAACAGAAAGAGGAATAGAAGATACGGGGAAAGCTCCACCAGCAAAAATGCCTTCTTTTGACAAAAAAGAACGTTTAGCATCAGAACTATATTTCTAAGTCCGACTTACTAAATTACCCTCTTTATCATACCAAGTAGCAATATGTTCATTTAATTGATTATAAAAAACTCTTGCTACATCATTAGAAGCTACACCGCCCTCAACATCATAAGACCGTAGTAAAGCACTTAAATCAGAAATTTTAAAATCAAGGGCTTTCTTTACCTTTTGAGACATTTTATTATTATTTTCTTCTCTATACTGGATAAGTTTTTCCCATACGGTATTTAAATAAGAAACTAATTTTTCTTGAACTTCTGTTCCTTTAAGGGGGTCTTCTATACCAGAATCAAAGCTAAAGAATTTAGAAAGTTCTTTATCATTTGAAATAAAATCATAAAGTTGTTGCATTTCTTTTAAAATGCCTTTATTTTCATCAGACAAACGATTTTCGTACCGAGGGATTGATTTTGCAACTTCTCCCTCTGTTAAAAAGCGAACAAGATTTCTAACAGAAGCAATTTTCCCCTCTTGGCCATATTTGGCTGCATCAGGGATTATTTTTCCACCACTTCTAATTTCTCGGGCTCTTTCTGCAATAGATTTATTTTTTATCTGGTCTTTCGCAAATTCTTGTTCATAACGTCTAAGTAATTGAGCTTCATATTCTTCATCTAAATAAACTTGTCCTGTTGCATAATATCCCCTTGCTATTTTTTCAAGCTCTTTATCTTGTGCTTCTGAAGTAGCTTTTCTCTACCCAGAAGTAAAATCACCAGCCTGATAAAACAAATTGCCCGTTAAAAATTTTTGTGCTCCACGACTAAGAGGGGCAGCAACACCACTAATATTAACTTTTTCTCTTTTAGCCGCCCCAAATACTGCGCGTTGAAATTTTTGCATAGTATAGGACAATTCAGTAAGAAGTTCCTCTTCATCACTATTTTCTCCTGTTGGTTTAAAAACTAAACTGTCAGGATTTTCAAAATTTTTAAAAAGTCTCTCAATAACTTTTCTAACACTTTCAGTTTTATTTAACCGAGGTCTATTTTCGGAATACATTTTCATTAAAGTTGATGCACTGATTAATTCATCCCCTTTAAAATAAGCGTTTTGCTTAGAACGTGCATATGGATTACGTTGACCAGCAAAAAGTTTTGAAGACACATATGGATGCGTCCCATATTTTCCTGTTTGTTCTCCAAATTCAACAGGCGCGTCAGTATAATTACGAATTCTTTTTAAATCGGCTTCCGCTTTCTTTTTTTGCTGTTCAATCTTTCGTAATTGTTCTTGAATCTCCTTATTTTGTTGATAGCTTTTTTCTAATTGGTCTGCCATTGCTTTAAGCTGGCCAGCTTGAGCGGAATCAGCTTTTTTAGCAACTTCTCGAAGCTAAGAAACTCTCCCAATTAAATTTTCAGTTTGATTATCTAAACGTGCTATTTGTTGCTCAAGTTCTTTAGCATTACTATCATAATCAATTTCTACTTTAACAGTCTTTTTTTCATCTGCCATTATATATTAACCTCCAATCACAATTTCAACCGATATTTCTTTTGAATGTTCGGCTTGATTTGAGTAGTAAATTCAGTATTAAATCTTGCAAACGCTTTGTAACGCGCCATTTTATAAACTTCTGCGACACTTACTGCCCCTGTTATTCTTTTCATTGTATTAACAGGAACAAATTGTAATGAACTTGCTGGTATTTTATCTTGTTTGTGCAAATCATCTAAAGCATCTTGCACTAAACTTGCCTCTTGTTCATCTTCATCTTTTTCATTATCTTCCCAATATTTTGGGTCGTCTTGCCAGAAGTTTTCAATATATCCCGAAATATATTCTTCGGGAGGTCTTTGTCCTTTAAAACTTGCTTGACTCTTAGCATTTAAATTATTACTATCTAATTCATCTAAAATGCCTTGAGTAAACAAAAACTTTCTTTCATCATAGGAAAAATCAGGACGTAAATCATTTCCTTGATAATATTGAATTGAAGAAATTAATGCTGACACATCATAATTGTTGCCATAATATTCATCAAAAACTTCGATAAAAGTTGAATTTACGATAGCGACAAATTTACCAAATATATCATTCTTTATCTAAGGTAAATTCACAACAGATTTCTATTTTGCTTGAGTTTCTACCATTTTAAATTCTTTTTCTATTTTTGCTTTAATAGATGCTTCTATTTGATTAATATCAATAAAATTGTGCATTTCGTTCTGTCCTTTCCTATAATGAAAATGAAAATGAGACCAATTAAAAATCGGTCTCATTCCCATTAGAGGATATACCCTCTTTCTATTAAGAGGTATTATAACACCGTAAATACGGGTTTAGCCTATTTTATTTTTATTTGCTTTTAGCTTTTTTCTTTTCTTTCGGAGCTTTCAATTCGCTCTTTCCTCTTGAAGCAGAATAAATTTCATCTGCCAACTCTTTTTGTACCACATCCAAAGTTTTCTTGATTTCGGGATTCGTAGTATTTATAATATCAGCTAAATTCTGAATCGTCTTTTTATCCTTCTTAAGTCCTTCAAGAAGTTCTTCAATTTCTTTAGAGTTTTTAGCCAACTTTTGATAATCAATATTAGACATAAGTTCACTAAGCTCTTTAAGATGATTAAGATTTAAGCTATCTTCAAACATTTTTTTAAACTCTGTGTAGTCATAAGTACAATACTGAAGAAGAAAAGGACTAAATATAGGATAAAGCAAATCGTATGAAGCATAAGTTTTTAATTCTTCATTAGAAACATCTACCATTGCATACAACCCCAGTAACACATCAAAAAACAATGTTTTATAAATATTTGCAATACGAACCTCATGTGTTTCAAGCTGGTCGTTGTCTAATTTATAAATTAATGTCATTAAAGAACGCACTTTCTCAATCATAGGGATATAAGAGCGAATTGTCATCTTATTTCCAAAAGCATCCAATTCTTCCATTGTAATCTTGCCACGAACAAAATTACCTGCAATATTAATTAACTCTTCTAATTTTAATTGTTCAGGCTTTTTGTTCTCTTTTTTATCTTCAGCCAATTCAATTTTAGTTGCATCTGAAATATCAGAGGTTTTACTTAAAGGAAGTTTTTCTGTGACAGTCTCTTCTTGCACAGAAACTTCATTTCCCAAAGTTTTCTTATCTTCCATTATTTTATCTCCTTTTAAACCTTTTTATTTGTATATTTATTCTAAAAATATTCACTTAATCAATCTTAATACCGAACAAATCTTCAAGCTCTTTATCGTCTTTAGGGGCTAAATATCCCTATGTAGTGCTGATATTTTCGTGCCTTGCTATGAGCCTAAGTTTCTCAATGGGAATAGGTGGCATATTGTTTCGGATTAGATGTTCATGCGTTCCAGTTGAATAATTTTCTAATCCGCTATGACGAAAGCTATGGACGTTGAATTCTTGACGTTCTCCTGTTAGCTTTTCTACAACGTCTCGCATATCCACAACCCATTCATAAATATTTCCCGTAGAAGCGGGTCTATTTTCGCTATTTACAAACAACTCAGGAATACCATCCTCACCACGTTGAGCTAAATATTTCTTTGCGGCTTCTTTAGTAAGCTCAAAATAAATCAAAGAAAAAACTTTTCCTCTTTTCCCTGTTACTTGATTAGTGCAGTTTCTATCATCTGTAACACTATCTTTAAGCACTTGACACAATTCATTTTTTCTGCCTGTACTTTCATAAGCTAATGCTACAAGCGTTGCATCACGATACATTTCATGCTCCATAAGATAGTTGTAAAGCTTCATAATAGTATCATTAGAAAGAAATACTATTTCACGAACAGCTTCTTTAGGTAAACCTTTTACCTTTGAGGCATAATTAATTTCATAATCATAATCTTCCTCGTTTGTTGCAAACTCAAGCATGGTTCTAACCATTGACATAAGACGATTTACACGAGCCGAAGATACTCCAAGTTCTTCTGTGTAATATAAAGTAAAATTACGGAAATCCTTTTTAGATAATTCCAAAATACTTTTGTTTCCCAATTTGCGCTTAATATAAAGTAGCACTAAACGACCATCAAAATGATACTGAGAAATAGTTGATGGCTTCTTTTTTAATGCCCTACACTCAGTTAAAAAATCTTGAAGTAAATCTTTATTTTCCTAATTTACCTCTTTATATTCTTCTTCATTAAATAATTTATTATAAGGCTGTTTGCCCATTTCTATCACAAGTCTCCCTTCTATTTAATAATCTCCTCAAAACCTTTTTTGGTTGCATAAGTGAATTGCGTCCTTTTTCGGATGCTTTCGATTTCAATTCCGCCATATTCAATTACATCATTCATATTGATGCTCCTCTTATCACTTTCAACCATGAATCTACTAAAATCATCAATGCTTAAGAAGAAAGTGCGCTCTTCAATCGTATCTTCATTTCTAAAATTTAATATAAATGCGCTTATTACACCTTTATATAAACCCATATTTACCAAACTATTAATTTGATGATAATGAATCATACCATCTGGCAATTTAGGGTCTCTCTAAAACGAAAAGTTCTTACCTTTCGTATTCTTCAACTCAAGCGTAAAAAGATAACCATTGTAATACACAATTAAATCCGCAGGTTGTTTAACTGTGAATCTCGACCTTAAATCCTTGTTTGGATTAAAACTAAGGTCACTATCAGTCAATCTCAAACAAAATATTCCATCATTTTCACACGCCTATTTAAAACTATGCTCAAATTTCTTACCTTGATTCATAATATGTTTTCTCCTCTATCTCCCTTTAAACCTTTTATACCCTTTTATACCCCAATTATCCCCTAATCTACTGAGGTTAAAAAAAGGAAGCGCAAGCAGTAAGGACAACCTTACTACTTTACACTTCCTTTCTTGTCAATTCAATTAAATGTTAATTAAATGTTAATTAAAATCATCGTAATAATCGTCGTATCTATCTTTTTTCTTAAAAGCTTTCTTCTGTTCCCATTTATTCTTAGCCTTATTTTTTTTAATCTCCTGCTCAGAAAAGAATTCTTCTTCAAAAGACTTTTCATCTTTCATAGGCTTTTGGAACTTCTTTTTCTTCTCGATGATAGGCTCATCGAACTACGACTGACTAAAATTCTTATTCTTTTTTCCCATAATAAAATCTACTTTTTATTCCTATTATCCTACTATGTTTATACCTATGTTAATTAAGATTGGCAAAGAATACTTCTTCCATGCCATCTACATCATCAATTAAAAACGAGCAACTTCTGCGCTTTGCCGATGTAAATCCTGTCTTTGCTGTCCAAGCATCTGCCGCAGTCAAAGATGGAATAGTCCACGTCTCAATTCCGTTCGCTTCTTTTACCGCAAGATGATGCAAATGTCCAGTAATCCAGATATGATTCTCGGTAAGTCCCCAGCCCATTTTTGCCTCAGTCTGCATCAAAGAACCAAGACGTTCCTTTTCATCAGAGCCATGAGTGAAGCCTACAAGTGTATTACCAAGCTTTACATACTTGCGATACTTTGGTGTAGCATCAACTGTTACCAGAGTATCATTGCGGAAATATGCTTCAAGTAAACGACCAAAAGCAAGTTCCTCAAAGCGAGAATGGTTTCCTTGCACAAGCAATACATCAACAGGAGCAAGCGTTGTAAGCCTATCAATAGCATCAATGATAATCTCTGTAGTCTTATCAAAAATCTCCATAAATGATGCGCAGTTATCTTGCTGATGCTTACCAGAAGAAGTATATCCATTAGCAGCACTATTCATCAAATCCTGTCCTACGCAGAACACAATCTTCTTAATAGACTTTCCTGTATAATGGTCAATATACTTTTCTACATTCCGCATAATCTCTTTTTCTGCAATTTCAAGATTATACTTCAATCCCGTCTGAGCTTCATAAGAAGCACGACCAATATGCAAATCAAAAAGATTAATAATCAAATACTTTGGATTCTTAGGTTCTGGACGGAAAGCCACTCTCTTATGACTTGGTTTGAATTTTTCAAACTTCTTCATAAGCTCGTCAACATCAATTCCAATTTCAGTAGGCTTTACAGTAATCTTAGAAGAATAAAGATTCTTTAAACCACCACTACCATCACCTGTCTGCCACTTGGAATTTCGCGCTGAAACAAGTTCCCAATTAATAGGATTAAATCCATGAGCCTTGAGAAGAGCTTCTTTAGAATTTAAATCTTCATCAGAAAGCTCAATCACTTTCTCAGAACCTCTACTACCATCTGCATTTAAAGATGTTGTAGACTGAGGAAGCTTAGTACCTGCTGGGGGATTAATCCAACCCATCTGCATATATTCATCAAGAAGGAATGTCCGACCTTTAATAGTCTTCATTGCCACTTGAGGGAGGTTGTATTTCGCTCGAATACCAACAGCTTCAGCCCAACAACGCTTTCCATCATTTATATCTTTACGGAGCTAAAGCATTTCCTGTAAATACTCTACAGGATATTGAATGTCTTTTATAGCCATTGTTTTTTATTTTCCTTTTAAATACTTTTATTACTTAATGTCCTTAAGATTATCTACAAGTGCATCACAAAATCCCTTTGTAATCTGCTCAGACCGATAATAATAATTCTCTTTAGATTTAATTTTTGCATATTCTTTTGCATCAATATTGCTACACTCAAGAATAACGCCTTCCATCATTTTCACAAGCTTGCGATAATTAGTTTGTTGTGCCTCAAGCATGGAGAAGGACCGTCCACTTGACCCTGACGAACCTTGATGGACCAAGCAAAAACTATTCTTCATACAATAACGATGTCCCTTTGTACCACTCATAAGAATAATTCCCGCTGCGGAACACGCACTAAAGCAATTTACAGTTGTTACAGTAAAACTTACACTCTTAATTGCGCTGCACAAAGCCATGCAAACATCCAAATTGCCTCCGAAAGAGTTAATATATATAGTACAACCCTTACGTTCATCTACTGGAATATTAGCTTCATTGTCCTCTCGTTCCCAATGCAAAAGCCACTTTACATAAAGCATTGTAGCATCGGTTACATCATCAAACAAGTAAATTTCACGATTCTGATACCCTTTATACAAGCTTACAAACTCTGGGTCAGCCAGCTAAAGATTTGCTTCAGGAGGCATTGGTCCCACTTCAAGTAAATCAAGCACATCATTCTTAGGAACATTCTTAGTTTTTTCCATAATATCTTTTAATCCTTTTAAATAATTAAAAATTTAATATATTAAAACCTACAATCCCTTGTAAGTTAAAATCTCGATTTTATATTAGCGCTGATAGCTTATAAATCAATGCCAACCACAGGTGGTCCGCTCTTCTAACTTCCACTATCTAAAGTTTGTTCAGAAAGCCATCAAGTGTGCTCTTTTGAGCCTGATGGAATATACCATGTAACGTATATTATATAATATACGTTACAAGAAACTCCTTCTACGCATGGTAGATGAGATATGTGGCTCAGACTCGCTTTACGCCTCCGTAAATTTGGTCTTCTTTAAGTCCTCATCCCGTGCTCATGGACACCACTTTTCAAGATTTATGCCGACATCTTGAAACGCCTTTCTCTTCCGTTTGAAACTACGCATGAAAGTATGTTAGTCGGACAGTTTTCATTGCTACCCCGTGGAAACCTGACAACCCTCGAAAGTCTCCACCATACACGGAAAGATAGCCCCATATATGGCTTCATCGACAACCCTGACCTCTTGTGTCAATGGGTTATTTAAACTTTATTTGCGCTTAAAGCCCGTAGGTCATTTAAGTAATGCAAATAAAGATTAAAACTTAATTTACCGATTATTTTGAGCTTGTTTCTGCTCCCAAAGATATTTTAAATCTTCTTCTGGAACTTCGTCTGCATAACGAAAATAAATTTCTTTTTTGTGTATATGTTTTTGACGGTTATGATATGCATCAGCTCGAATAAGAATCCAATCAATATTTAATTCTTGCCGCGCAATTTTACAGTCCTTGTAAAACCTTAGCGGTAAATTAGTAACAGAGTCGTAAGACATAATAGGTTTTGGAGTGCTGGGGACTACTTTCGCCCCAATCATTTTTTCTAATAATGTCATTTTAGAAATTGAATCCTCATAGGACCACAAATATCCTACACAAAATCCCCATCCAACATCTCTATTACAGGCTCTCATTATATACTCTGGCTTAATACAAACAAAACGCCGAGCTTCACGAACAGAAGAAAAACTTCTTAAGTATTCTCCTTGTTGATTAAATTGATTAACCTTTTTTGCAACACCGCCATTTTCCGATTCTTTATAATGATAAGCCTTTTCAACACGAGTCTTTGAAATTCCAAGCTCCTCACTTATTTGTTTAAAAGACCATCCCTGTTTTCTTTTTTCTATAATAAACTCTTTATATTTCTTTTTATCTTCATTACTTTGATTATAACGCTCAGGAAAATTATATTTTTCTGTTAATTTAACTAATATTCTTTTTTGAGCAATTTGTTTAATGTATTCTCGTTTTACTCCAACTTCTTCAGCGATTTTACGATAAGAATTATGACTATTTTGTAACATTTCTACAATTGTATCAAACTAAGCTTCATTAATTGCACAATGCCGATTAATCAAAGTTTCTCGTGAAAAGAATACTCCCGCACCAGATGCAATATTGTTTTTATTAAAACCTTTTTCTCTATCGCAACATTCAAAATAATCAATACAGCTTTGCTCAAACATTCTTATTAAAATATTTATATCTTCGTATTTTAAACCATCTGGATTAAGTTGTAAAACAGTAGTAACTTCAAAATTTTCTTCTCCGTCTCTATTAAATGCATTTTGTAAATGTTCATTTTCATGAATTCCCTAACGCAAATTGCGGAAATGCTCTTTTATTCTCTCATTTATATCTAATGCGCTACCATAATAAACTTTTCCATTGACTAAATCTTTAATTCGATATACGCCACTACAAGTTTCTATTCTCTTACCCATATAACATTATCTCCTATCAATAATATTTTTATATAAAACGGTAATTGTTTTAGATAGGATAAAACAAAAGGTAGCTACTCCCTGTCCCGTTTTAAACAATTTATAACAAAATCTCTGTTGATTTATTTACAACAACAACTTTATCAGTTCTATTGCGGCTTTCAATAGCTTCTTGTAAATCACTGGCTAAACTAATACGGTCTTTCATTAACCCATGTTGCAAACAAATTTTGCCGTAAGTCCCATTTCCAAATCCACCAGAATAATATTTAATAATATCATCTCTTTGAATATGGCTGGAAAAACTGTGAAGATTTACAACCTTACAACGACTTGCAATAGGTTTTCCATTTATATTAACAGTCTTAGTTTTCTTTTGTTTAATCTTCCAAGACAATGTTCCCTCTACTGAATAACCAATAAAACAAATACAATTCTTAGCATGAGGAAGAAGTTTTTCCGCAATTCCTACTGCCATGCCAGCATTAAGCATTCCACTACTTGAACAAAATATCATTGGAGAATCTTGCTTAAGTAAAGCTTCTACTTCATCAAAATTGTCTATAAAGCGTACTTTATCCCAAGCACAAACTTCTTGCCACTTAGCAAGTTGTTCTCCATCCAATAGCTCATCAAATAATTTATTAATTTTACAAGTTAATGGAGAAGCTATGATTACAGGAACATTAAATTTTTCATCGTCCTTAAACAAATCATACAGAATCGTCAATATAACTTGACTACGCATCAAAGAAAAAGATGGAAACAAAATTTTACCATTATTATCAATACAAGTATCGTAAACAACGGATTTAATTTTTTCTAAATCCTTTTCTCTATCTTTTGCCTTTACACTCTTATCTTTATTTGCATAAGTACATTCGCCAACCAACAGATTAGCATTTGGAATTGGCTCAAAAGTATTGCAATAAAGATTAGGAACATTTAAATTTCCAAGGTCTCCTGTAAAAGCAATCTTGCGAGTTACATTTTTATTTGTAATCCACAAAATCAACTGAGCCGAATTAATTATATGTTGAGCTGGAATATATTGAAAACTTACTTCATCGTCCAGCTTAATTTTCTCATTAAATGGAAATTCCTCTGCCATTTCATATGCTTTACGCACATCATGTTCTTCATAAATAGGAGGAACATCCTTTTTCATTTTTCGAGCTAAATCTTCCGCATCTCGTTCCATAATTTTAGCACTATCAAGGCACATAACTTTAAAAAGTTCTTTATTACCTTCTGGCATAATTATGCGTCCTTCAAAACCTCGCTTCACTAATAAAGGTAATCTGGATTGATGGTCTGCATGATTATGCGTAATAAATGCATAATTAACCATTTTTTCTTTAAAGGGGAATCTCGCATTATTAGCTCGATATTCATTCAATAAAGATTGCCCACCTTGAATCAATCCACAGTCTACTATAATAGTTCGCTCAGGTTTGCCCCAAGTAATAACCGTACATGAACCTGTAACATCTTCGGCTGCACCACTCGCTTTAAACGACACGCGAATTTTATCAGATTTACTCACTATAAATCCTCCTTTTAAATTGTCAAGGTAGGACCGCAATAGGGGATATTCCACCCCTATCGCAGTAATACAATCAAAATCTTTTTTCGATTCTTAATTGTAGATTTTAATTAAACTTTTTTACCTTTTACCTTCAAATCATCCCTTACATCTTCTCAATAAGAATCTGCGGTTTCTTCTCAGGCATCTTAGTCTTGAGATAAACAAACACCAATCCATCTTTGGCTTCATACTGAATCTTCTCAACATTCGCAAGAATTTCCTTGGCAACAGGAAGCTCAACATACTGATAATAAGTAATTCCCTTAACCTCTGTCTTACCCTTAACAATTACACAATCGTCCTTAAGATTAACAGAAACATCTTCCTCAGCAATACCAAGACACTTAACTACAGCATATACACCCTTAGTTACAGGAATCTTAGAATCTTCATCTCCCTCATCTTCCTTCCAAATATACCACTTTGCAGGACGCATATCAAGTACGCCATCCGTATTAAAGCGAATATTTCTCATAGAAGGGAAAAAGAGACTATCATCAAAAATGGAATTTACAGCGTTCATCAAATCATACATAATAAAAATCCTCCAAAAATTAAAAATGAAAAATATAAAATTATATCAAACACAAAGAAGAGATTACTACCCGTTCGTGCCATGCGACCAAAACAATAGCCATAATCTTTTGAATTACAAATTAACTTTTCAACTTTCTGGAAAATCCAGATAGTTCATTCAGTCGAATTTACACTTCCCAATCAGATAGATTTACTGTCTCTTCCTTGGGTTTAGCTGAATTATAACACAACATATTGTGTTTGTCAAGAAAAATTTTAACTCTTAAAATATATCGTTTTTTTAAATGGAAAATAAAACCAAAATTTTATTGGTGTTAAACTTTAAAAAAAGAGAGAATGTTAACAGTTTTTGCTATGCACACTCTCTCTCTTTGTAAAATTTAATACCTTCTCTTAAATCTCGAAGCTAAGAATATCGCCTATTTTTGCATTAGGATAACCGTACTTCATAACAAATTCACCGTTGTCAAGATTTACGGCAATATCGCCATTGTCAAATACACAACGAACCTTACCTTTTATGGTATTCTTCTTCTCTTCAACAATGACTTCCTTTTCCTCGAAGATTTCTTCCTTTGCAACAGGAACCTCTTCGTCAACTTCATTCTTCACTTCAAGGACTTCCTCAGCCTTAGACTCAAGAGCAACCTTTTCAGGCTTTTTGTAATAAATCTTATTTTTCTTTTCGTCCATATATTGATTACTCCTTTTAGTGCATTTATTCATTGCAGGAGAGTTTTCCCATGCATTAGATAAATGACAATATTTCTAATATGGACACACTGGGAGAGTTTCTTCCTCCCCCAATGTGCATACTAAACGCCTGAATTTGTTATACTCCGCATAATTACAGAGCATAGTTTAATTCTCCTGTTCTCTTATTTCCTTCTTAATTACGCAACCGTAACCTTGAGAGAAGCGGTCTTATTGGGGAACTTAGCAGAAGTGATAGCAATATTGAGAGTGCCAGTAGCACTATCGCCAATCGTAATAACACCATCAGCATAAGTATAACCCTCACCCGTCGCAACAGTAATATCACTGTTAGCAAGCTTAATGGGAGCACCATCAATGGGGCAAGCATAAACAGCAATAGGAAGCTTATCGCCCTTTGCGGCAGTACGTTCAGCATCCTCAACGATAAGAGCAGAGAAGCTGTCAGCAGAAACATTGGTGAAAACCTGAGTAATCTCAGCATAAGCACCATCACCATCACAACCTTGGCAACCATACGCGAGAGCAGTACCCTCCAAAGAAGTCTGAGCCACGCCAGTAGCGGTCATGGAGAAGTCCTGATTACCATTAAGCATGAAACGATAAACCTTAATCTGGATAGAACCAGCAAGAGTAGAAGTCTCCAAATCGCAGGAACCGCCTGAATAGAGGTTGGCAGTTAGAATAATGCTAAGAGTCTTAGGAATGAAGTTGGAACTAATGACCATCTTAGAAGCATAATCATTGTGAATCATGTAACGAAGGCAATATTCAGTGGAAGCCTTGTCAACAGTAATGCTATTATCAGCATCTGCAACTTCATAGGCAACATAATTGGCATTAGTACCAGACTCGAAAGCATAAGCAACAACCTTAGCTTTATCTCCACCAAAAACAGGAACTGCGGTCTGAGGAAGAACTATCTTCTTCTGAGTGTCAGACTTAATCTTAGCAGTAGCAAAAACGTCACCACCAAGTTCAATGTCAGAACCAGTATTCATGGCAAGATACTCAAGATTGAACATAGCATCAGTAAGTTTGAGACCAAAGGTAGCATCGTGAGCGTAACGGCCATAGAGCTTATTGCCCATACCGCCCTTCACATCTTCCATTGTAAGACCAATGGTAATGGAACTATCGACCAAAGTATTAGCAGTAGCCACAAGACGCTCGCCATCCATGATGACTGCGTGGCCAACACCAGCAATAAAAACCATAGTATATCCTCCTTATTTTATAATTACCATAACTTCTTAAGTTACAGCGGCAAATTTCTTTTGAACATCATTCAAAGTCATAATCTCCTTAGACATATCTTTCTTATCATCTCCGTAAAGCCAATGAGTAGGTGGAGTTTTAAATTCCACCATTCCTGACATTTTCCCTTGAATCTAAGCGTAATATGTCCTTTGAGAATCTATCATTTTTAGCATCAAAGATAATTTTCTTAGTGTCACATTTTCTTTTAATTCTTCAATATGATAAGGACTACTTATACTAACACCAACTAACTATTTTTCAAGACTTGGTGAAGTATAATTTTTACTTTCTAACTATTTCTTCAATTCCAAATCCTTTTTCAAATTCGGGTCAATATATTTATCCCCATCGTAATCAAGAATGTTATAATGTGTGATAATTGCGGTAAGTTCTTCTAAATCTTTATTAGTCAAAGCCACATTCTTTATCATCAAATTCTTCTGTCCATTCTCATTCTTAATGCTATAAACTTCACGCATCTATTCTCCACATTCACAAACACTAAGCGATTGTAACATCTACAACCTTTTGAGCTATCTATCTTCATCGGAAATGTCTTCTCCAAGGTTAGCTATCTCTTTATCCAATTCTACTAACTTCTTTGCAATCTCTTCATCTTCTATTTTCTTCCCACATTTAGGACAATATAGCCGATTCTTTTCATGCAAACAAAGTTCAAATATCCGAATTACTTGACTGGTTACAAAACCACCAATCTTTTCATCTTCCATTTGTTTAATTAAATAATTCATATAGCTCATTGCAATTCCTTCTGGATTCGCAACTTCTTTTTCCTTTTCAATTCCATTTTCGTCAACATATTTAACTTTTTTAACAGTTTTATCCTACGTTAAACAACCAAGCGTACTATAAAATTTATAGTAATCTCGCGCCATAACAGGATAAACTTTTAACCCTCCCTTAAAAGGTACTGGGTCATCTGTCTAAAAGTAGGCTTGTTCATAAACAGTTATCTTTTGTTCGAGTTCTTTTGAGATTATCATGCCTTATTAAGACACCCCACTCATCCAACAACCCATTACAACTTTAATTCCCTCAAAGTTTCTATTGTTCCAAATACCATATTGAGCTTGCTGAAAACGACTCATCGTTCCAGAAAATTCCATCAATCCAACACCTTGAACATTAGCACCATTAAGTAAAGAAATTATAGCTTGTGTTAAAACAGATATTCTACTTTTAGTCCCGACATAGTATTCTACTCCATCAACAATATCAATGGGTAAACCTTTGTCTTCTTCATCAGCAGCTATATTAATACACTTATTATGAGTGATAATATCTATACCGACATTAACAACTGCTTTATACGGGTCTTTAGGAATAATACCATCTATATAGACCTTAAGCAAAGTTGCCTCTGTCAAAAAAGCGTCTTCAAAATGAGGACTTCTAAAAATCCTCTTATCCGTTTGTGTTATATCATCGTTCGCAATTAAACCCACAACTTTTTTATAGTTGGGCAATTTCTTGTTTAAAGCATCTCCCGTATTATAAGTTAAAAGTTTCCATATTGTATGAGTGGCTTTTAACTCCTCTTCTGTCTTATTATTGGGAGACAATAAATAATAAATAATCCTATCCTCAATTCCATCAAGCGTAGCAAAACGGTTTCGAGCATTAGGAGCAAAAGTATTATCTAACATAATTAATAAAATCCTCCCAATTTAAAAGTGTATTCTTGAGTCACGGGTTCATCTAAATCAGCATCGACGCATTTAAATTCAACCCCAACAACACCTCTATTACATTGTTTTAGGTTTTTAATGGTAAATTCTCCTGTATCAACATCAAAATTACAACTGAAATATTTACTCCAATTTTCTTGCTTGATACCGCCCAATTTAGCATTAAAATCAATTTGATGCTTCCCTTCTGCTTTCATTTCATTAAAAGCAAGATAAACATCAAATTTACTTTCTTCACCTAACATAAGGTTTGTTGTCACATCAGATTGAACTATTTCTTTTGTTTCGAGATTTTGCATTTCAATATAATACTCATAAACAGGACTTTCTTGCTCAACTTTATATAAAGGAGCTTGCTTTGGGATACGATTTACTAAGTCATCCTCGGATGCTGTAACATCCTTATCCAAAGCTAAAATAATTATTGGAATATCTTCTATTCCAGTTTTATTATTTCTTGCGAAAGTTTTTTGAGAATTTGCTTTTACAACAGCTTTAACTTGATATACAGAATTATTTTCTGTGTCTTCTACATCAGTAGAACCAAGGATAAGTCTATCGTTAATTTTGATAAAATTAGTAAAATAATTCATTTGAACATATACATACCATTCAGCTTGCGGAATTACAAGCGTCTAATTATAATATTTGTTCATATATCTAAGCTCTGTAACCTAAATACAAGGTTCATATCTCGCTTCCGTAATGTTTTGATAAGTTCGGTCAGGCGAACCAACCAAAGCAATATTTCCATTGCATCTGCGGACAAGACAATTGTGACCTGCATGAACAGGACTTTCATTAATTGCCAGCCAAACACTTGTATCATAATGCTTCTCATCTTCTGTCATTTGAGTCATATCAGGGAAATCAAGTGAAAATCTATATCTTCTACCCACCCCAATAGGATATTTTAAATCCCTAAAACTAAGAGACGCCCAATCAGTACCGAGGTCTTCACCCTTTTCTCCTTTTACCGATGTTATTACAACATCTATTGGAGTATAAGAGGGGAGCTCACAAGTGTACTGATATTGACGTTCAATCTCTTCTTCAATGCCAACCACATTATATCTATATGCCCAGTCTTTATTTCTTTTATCCTGTAAATTTTCAATATAATAGTTTTCTCCAACCATATTTTTTGGAAGTCTTGCTTTCAAATACATGGAACTATCTATTACATTTGTTGTATTAATTACAGCCATAACTTACTCCTTATCAGACTCTTTTTTATCCTTGTAAGAAGAAAGTAAAAACTCAGCATAATTTACAGAGTCAAAAACAAGCTTTTTAATTTGCGTTTTCTCCAATTTATTATTTAAAATTGAAGTCATATTAACAACAATACTAACTAATTCGCCATTGAACAAATAATTGCTTGAAGAAATATACATTGCAACACCACCGCAATAAATGCGATAATTATATTTTGAGTCGGGTTCTAAAGAACGGTCATAGACATAAAGAATTTTTTTTAGACGAACTATAAGTTCTTCTAAACATTTAATCTTTTCGTCTAAGGATAAAACAATTTTAAAATTATTTTCCATATTTTCCATCTACTTTATCCCCTTCCAAGATAGCTTGAACCCCGCATAAAGCGAATCATCCAGCCTAACCTTCCTTGATATGTTGCAATTTCTTCATCCATCTAAGCTATCCATTCATTTTTGGCTTTTAAAATACGGTCATTTGACATAATTTTGAAGTCGCTATCTTGCATAATATTGCGTATATCTAACAACATATTCCTTTCCGACTCACCCCATGCTTTTACAAGCAAACGAGCAAGAATATCTTTAATGTACCCCACAACAACTGCGTCTGTGCCTTGTTGATTGGAATTAAAGTTTTTGAAGTCATCTGTAAATTCGCCAATATAATATTGCTCAATAGAATATTGTTGTCCTTCTGGAATAATATCTGGAAACTCTACTGTACGATTTTCCTTGTCTAATTTAGCTTGGACAACAGCTTCTCCCTCAATATAGCAGTAAACACTATTATCAAGTATCTCAAATTCTGGGTCAAGTGTAAATACCTTATTTACACCATCCCCATCAAAAACTTCCATTGTGCCATTTGGCTCTTTATAATTAGATAAACGCAATGATACTGAAAGAGGATTGTCAAACATAGCAATCGCATTCTGCAAGTAAGTATACATCAATTTATAAAATTGAAGCTGATTTGTCTCGTAAGCACGAGTTATCTTCGGGTCATCAAAGAGGGCGATTGCTTTTTTATAAATATCGCTAAATAAAATACCCACGGATATTTTAATCCTCCTTCCTTTTATTTTTACTGAATAGATTTAAAGTTCATCTCTACAATATAATTTGTAAAGGGACGCTTAGGATTAAGACGATTTAGAATCTCAATCTTTCCACGATTAATATAATTCTGGTCTCCACTATAACACTTACCAAGCCAATAAGAACAAATAAAGTCCTTATCTTCATCAGTAAGGTCTTGATAAAAATCTTCAAGCTCACGTTCAGGCTTGCGATAAAGTGTACGAAGGTCTTCCTTAGTAATAATACGCTTGCCTTCACGATTCAGACAAGGTACATTATAACGCTCTGCAATATCCGCAGATTCAGGACCAAGAACAATGATTTCCTTGTCAAACCAACGACGATACTTAGAAACACACTCTTCAAACTGTTGCCAACTAAGAAGACGTTGTTCACCAAAAGTATGGAAATCAATTGAAAGACCAGTCAAACGCAAAGCAGTTGAACCACCACCAATAATCTCACGATTATGGATTAGAACAACTTCTTTCTCAGATTTGCGATTTGCAATAATGTCAAGTAGACGATTAGTAGTGCTTTCAGCAGTGGAATCTTTTGGCTCAGGAATCATACTGGCTTTCTTTTCAGCCTCTTCAACCTTTGCATTCGCTTCTTCAATCTGAGTTTTAAGTTCCTCATTTTCCTTTTTAGCATTTGTCAAATCTGTCTTAAGAGAATCAATAGACTCCTTCATAGACGCAAACATTGCCATGAGGTCAGCCACAGAAGGCTATTCCTGCTTTGCGGAGGTTTGCTCTGCCTCTACTGTTGCGGAAGCCGAAACCTCCGCAACAGCGGGCTCACTAATCTGAACTTCAACCTTTTCAGTTTTAGTAGTTGTACTGTTTTTCTTAGATACTGCCATTTTCAAGTATCCTCCTTTTAAACCTTTTAAATCTTTATAAATTTATGATTTTTATGAATTTATCTTAACGAATAAAAATCATCTTTTATTTCTCCTTTCGGAGTTTCCTCTTCTTTACTTTAAGCTATTAGCTTAAAATTACTGAAGCTGAATGCACCCGATTTTGGAGCCAATCACAATGCCAACACCGAGACGCATATCAACGGTGAAACCATAGGTGTGGTCAGCAGCATACATTGGGTCACGCTGAACGCTAACACTGTTGCCTTCCATGACAACGTGAACAGGCTTATTGAACCGCATGGGGAGAAGATAAATAATATCATCATCAAGGACAACTTCAGGAGTGCCATTGATGGTGTTAGGAACGAGGCAATTGCCAAGCTCGATTAGAGGAATCTTCTTGTACTCAGGAAGATAACCGTCACGAACGATAGAGCCAGCCTCACCATAACGGAAGGACTGAGCATCAGCAGGAAGAACGTCAGCAAGAGCAATGTTAGTACCGAGAGCATAAACCTGAGCACCACCATTAGCAAGAGAGACGTTACGCGCCGTAGTCACAATAAATATTTAAAACAATTTAACAATCTTTTATGTTAAATTTGAGATTATCAATCTCTGTTTCGAGTTTCACTCCTTATAATTTCTTATAAGTTTAGACTATATCTTCATCTTTTCAGATGCTCTCCATTTCGGATAAATTGATTAATTTTACCCTACTCTTCTTTACGAAGATAGTCGTTGAACCAATTTCTTTTAAAAATTTGGCTGCTGGTTATCTATTATTTCGATACTTAGGTTTTATCCATATACCATCTAATTTATTTTTATAGCTTTCGCCACATTCACATCCATTCTTTTCAGAATCATGTTGTAGTTAAATTAGCCTTAAGAAATTCCAGCAATTAAAAGAGTATTATTTTTGTATATGTTTCCATATACCCCAGCTATTTACGTTACGCATTTAACCAGTTAGCATCAGTCATACCATTAGCGATATAACCAGCAATACCGTGCTCACCAGCAGTGGTAATAACATCGGACATAACCTTAGCGACACGACCCATGACATAAGCGGCAAAGGAAGCGCCAACCTTGGCAAGAAGAGAACCCCAATTCTGCTTACCCGCAGCAACGTGGTCAATTTGCACAAAAAATTAACTAAATTTTATTAATTTTTTGTTTATTCTGTACATCTCTGTAAAGTTGAGACTATATCTTCATCTTTTCAGATGTTCGCCATTTCGGATTTTTATCCTATTCTAAAAAAGATAGTCGTTGAACCTCACCCTATTCAGGTTTTGGCTGCTGATTAACTATTATTAAGGCACTTAGGTTTCACACCTTATGCTATCCAATTAATTCTTTTTACTTTCGTCACTTTCACACCTAAATCTTTCGATTTTATGTTGTAGTTTAATTGGCTTTAAGCATTTCCAGCAATTAAGCGAATTTATTTTTGTACATATTTCTATGTACTCTGGCTACCATATGCTTGCGGGTCAAGCAATTTTTAACCAGTCACAATAGAGGCTAATGGTCTGACGTTGAGCCTGAATGGTGTATTCAGTATTGCTTGCAGTCTGCTGAGCACCATTACGGATGCCTTCAGCGAGGTCATTAACAATGAAGAGCTCATTGCTCTCGACTTGGAAAGCTGCGGAGTCACCGAAACCAACCTGAATTACATCATAAAGCTGGTCATAACCAGAAGAAACAACAGTAGGAATAACGGGAGTAAGAATCTGAGCAAGAACAACATCGAACTTCTCAAGGAAGGAGCTATTCTTGTGAACCATAGGATTCTTAATATCCTCAAGACCACTGTAATTCATAACATTACCCTCAGCGCAGAACTTCATGAGAGATTCATTGAACTGCTTGTTAGCTTCAGAATACTCATGAGTATTGCCCTTACCCTCAAGGAAAGCCTGAGTCAGAGCATAACCAGATTCAACAATGCCGTCAAGAGCTTCATCGTTGAACTTATTGTAGCTAAAAATGTGTTTCATAACAACATAATCCTCCTTAAATTAATCTTTTCTAAGTATATATTCAAAACCATCTCATCTATCCGCGAGGATTAGACGGACAGAACGGTGCAGTAAGCCTTCTTACCAGCGTTGACCTGACCCATAATCTTATCGGTCACATACTCAACCTTAAAGGTAAAACCATCACCTTCAGTACCAGCAACATAAGAACCATCAGCGGAACCAGTGTAGACAGTACCAGCAACGGGAGCAGTCTCAAAATTACCATCTGCGAGATAGAGCTCATCGCCAACTTGAGGAATACGAACACGAGTATTCTCGTTAGCAGGAACGGGGAGTCCAAGAATCTTAGAACCAACCCTGTAAACTACCTGTTGAATAGTACCCTGAGAAACGCCAACATAGTCAACGATACCATAACGCTTGCCCTTGGTATAGCCAGCGGTAAGCTTACGGGCATTCATATCCTTAACATTCTTATAAACAGCATGGTCGCAGAGGTCGCCAATAGTAACGATAGAACCATCAGCAAGCTCGTTTTCGCAACGACCAGTCACGAGATAGCTCTGAACATCTTCGGAAGCCATCAGGATTTTCTCGATGAATTTCATAATATTATTTCCTCCTATTATAGTTAAATTTTATTGAGATTTGCAATAGCATTCTTCAAATCCTCCATACTATTCTTAGCAGTATTAGCCACAACAGTAGAAGTCTCTTTAATAATGCTTACGCTAAAGTCTTTATCGACTTTAGAGCTTTTAGCCATCTTTTTTTGCTGATAAAGAGCATCAGCAATAAGATGTTCAGCGGCTTCCTGAGCAGTCTCATTTGCACTATAGGAGCTCTTATCGCAATTCTCTTTCATAGCATTTTTAATAATATCTTTATTTTCAGCAGTAAGGTCTTCCTCACTGTCGATAACAGAACAAACAAAAGAGTAGATTTCTGCATTCTTAGCGGCAGTAAACTTAGCCTCATAATCAGCAATAATCTCACTCATCTTAATGAACTCAGCCTTGAATTCATCTTCAGTATAAGTCTTATCTCCAACGGTAAAGACAACCTGTTCTTTTACAGGCTCATTAGGAATTTCCTCGGAGCACTTTTCAATAGCGCCAGCAGATTCAGCAGACTCTTCCTCTTTCTTGTCTTCATCGGAGTCATCATCCTCATCCTTATCATCTTTATCGTCTTCGCTCATCTTGCATTCATCTTCAGACATCTTGCACTCATCATTTTCAGACATCTTGCACTCGTCTTCAGGAGCAGACTCACACTCTTTATTTTCCTCGTCGGAATTTTCAGCACACTCTTCCTTAGATTCACACTCACAACCATCTTCGCTCATCTTGCACCCATCCTCAGACATTTTGCATTCATCTTCAGGCTCACAAGATTCGCATTCCTTTTCCTCAGCAGATTCGTCTTCTTTCTTTTCGTTTGTAGACTCTTCTTCCTTGTTATCTTCGGCTTCAACTTCTTTGTTTTCAGTAGACTCTTTTTCCTTTTCAGGCTCATCAGTCTTCTTTTCCTCAAAGTTTTCTTTTTCTGCTTCGGCTTCGCTCTCGTCATACTTTTTCCAAGAACGAACAACAAGCTGTTTTGCGCTTTCATCGACAGAAACAACATTGTTACCATCTTCATCAACCTCAATAGAATAAGGTGCGGAGAAAGTGCTGTTACCGTCATCCATATAGTAAACATCAGTATCACTTACATCTACAACCCAAACACAATGGTCTTCGTTAGCCAAAGCAGCCTGTAGCATCTGTCTTTTTTCTTCAAGCGTATACATTGGAACTGTTTCTCCTCCTCTCTCATCATTATCCATTTTAATTTCATCCGTATCTTCATTATTAATGGGAGTATCGGAGAAATTCGATTTATCTATATTTACGTTATCATTTGATTCAGGAGTAATACCAAGAGACTTATCGAGTTCTTGATAAGCAAAAGTTAGACTCTTCTTACGCATCTGATAAGCTTCAGTTCCTTCAAGTTCAGGAATAGAAATATTTGCATTAGGAATAGCCTCTGTATAATCAGAGCCAAGAATGGTAATACCCATTAGGCTAAATTCATCAATAACTTCAATACCATCATTATCAACATGAGACTTAGTAACTTCTACTTCAACAGATACTCTTTTACCTTTTGATTTAAGAAGTTTCTTAACTTGACGATAAGAATAATTCACCCAAAGAGCGGCAGAAAGAGAAATCCATTTAAGTCCATCTTTTTCAATCAATTCAACACGGTCTTTCGTGCGAACAAGACCAAGAGGAACTTCATATCTTCCACCAACATGGTCTTCATGAACACCATATTCGTCCGACACGAGCCGATTGTCATGGCCTCCGAAGTCATCCTTAAAAGCACTAAAAGAACCAAGAATAGGTTTCTCATAGAACGTAGGAATAGCATTTCTCATAGAATCTTCTGTAAAATAGCTCTTATTACGATTAGGGTAAATATTTGAAATAGCCATTATATCAACCGCTAAAAACTCTTTATTTAAGAGTGTTTTAATTCTGAGTTGTTCAGGAGAAAGTTCAAAAGTTAATTTCTTTTTACTTTCGTTCAATAACTTTTCCCTCCTTTCCTCAAAGAATAAAACTCACTTTTATTACGTTCATCCACCTTCCGCAATAAACATCCATCTCAGGAATTATTTTTGAGTAAGGTTTGCTTATATTTATATAAAACATATTTAATTTTCTTTTATCCTATTTATTTGCTTTTGTCTATGCTCTTCATAAGATTTTTTTATTTCGTTAATACTATTTTCCGCCACACTATTTTTAAAATTAGGATGAGCGGCACAATATTCTTCATAACTATCACAGCATCTTAAAATTTCAACATAATGTTCTTCACCATGAGGAATATTATTTAAAAGTTCATCACTAAATCGCAAAATTCTAACTCTGGCTTGTTTAGCTTCATTTTCATCAACGATATTTCTTAATTTATCTACTTTTCCACCTATGCCGTTTATATCATTTTTCATAGTATTAACGTCTGTTTTAACCAAAGTAACGTCACTCTACAATGTGGCAACATCTCTTTTCACGCCACCAATATCTTCTTTTACGCCACTTAAGTCCCCTTTAAAACCATCCATTTTCTCATTTAATTCAGCATTCATCAATCTGCCTAAAAACTTAAGCATAGAATTCCAAGGATTGATTTTAATGGGAGCGATTTGAATTAAAGTGAGAAGTATGATTAAACCCCAACCAGAGTTGGAAAGCACATCCTTCAATTGAAGTAAATCCAAGCTAATCTCCTCCTTCCCTTAATAATCGTCCCAACTATTAAATCACAGTGAAATCTTCAAAATCAATGTCGAATTTGTAGACCTTACCATCATTTAGATAATTTTTTGCTTTTCCACGCCAAATATCACTTTGATGGACAAGTCCGCTCATAATACGAGCAAACTCTTCAAGTTCCAGTACCAAAACCTTACAACCCTTTTCATAATCTAAAATCTCAATAGCATTAAGAACGGAATCTTTTAGGGTTGTAACATTGCGATAATTATCCTCAAAAGCATCTACAATATTTGTATATTCCTCATCGTTTCCAACTTGAGAACCCCTGTGAGGAACGATGCCTTCATTTACAAGAATTTCGCTCCAACGGTCAGCGAAAGTATCTGAAGGCCAAATATGAGCAAACTTTAGATGATAAACATTTGAAGCTTTAGGACATTCAAGATAACTATCCAAAGCATAAGCAATATTATCACAGTCTTGATTCATCTGAAAAAATGCGGTTAATAAGTCATTGCATAGTTTTTTTACCTCTGGGGTAAAATTATTTTTAACCATACCCAACTCCTTTCCTACATTTTTGTTTACTCTTCACTATATAAACCGTCATCGTTTTGTACAAACTTAAAACCTTGGTTACAAAGTTCGCATACACAAATCAATGTCGGTGGAACAGTCATAATCCTTTTAGGTAAAATTTTAAGAGTATTATCTTCACGATTTAAATCATGAACACATTCTCCCTTATTTTCTACCACCATTTTTTCAATTCGTTTCATTTTTATTTATCCTCTTTGTCTTGTTCACCTTTTACGCCCATAACTTCTCGAATACGCTCATCATATTTTTCTTCTAAACATTCGTCACAAATACCTTCTTCACCATAATCAAGCTCTTTACCACAAATGACGCATTTAGCTACACTAAATTCTTTAATATCGGAAACATTTGTTCCATTATCCACAGAAGTGGCAGTAGAATCATTTGTAATTTCATCTTCATCAAGTTTAGGTCTGCCGACATTATCTTTAGAAGTTACTTTTTCCTCGGAAGTTGTGGTTTTAGTTGTAGTAGTTGCTTTGTTCAAAGAAGCTGTTTTTAAGGCGAGTTTATTTGCTTCTTCAACATTTTCTTGAGCGAGAACCTTTTCAACTTTAATATCAAGCTCTTTCATCCAAGAAGTTGAGGTAGAATAATCAAGGACACTCATTCCCATAGCAGAAAGCAGTTTCGGGAACACTCCTTCAACACCAGAGAACACCAATTCTTTAAGTTGTTTAGTTTCCTCATTATGAGTGAAAATGCCACCCCAAAGATAGATTCTCCATTTATATTTTAAGCCAAAAGCGTTATTAATTACATAATTCATATAGCTTTCATATTGGCGAACCATGTAATCAATACGAGACTCCTGAATATATTGAGCAGCCTTAACAGATGCGATACTTGGCTTATCTGTAATACTCATAAGAGCAGAATTACCAGAAGTTGCAATCAAATCACGAGTACGGTCATAAATAATATCCATGTTTTCAGGCTGATTGTCAAGTGTGTGCAATTTGAAGTCGTTCATTGGGGCAAAAAATCCCATAATATTAGACGATACAGTTGAATTAAACAAATCTGTAAAGCCTAAAACCGTATCAGCAGTAATAGCCGTAGAGTCCTTATTAGGAGACGGGTCTCGGACCAAGGGAACCTCAGCAGTAAGTACACTTGTAACACCCTTACTTAACAAGTTAGCCTGTAGCCAACGATAATCATCAAGCTCATTTAAATCATTAAACAAACCAATAGCATCAGGTAACATATTAGGATGCGCACCATCGCTATAAAATGTATAACACAAATCTTGAGGAAGTTGCACCCAATAGAAATAAGCATCTCCTTTGCTTTCAAGAATACCACCACGAGGCAGTTTAGCTCTGGGATTTACTTTCTTGTTACCTTTTTTATCTTCAATAATAATTCCACCTTCAAGCATTTCAGCCCAAGTGTCACGAATAAACTGAGGATATTGGTCAATACTATAAGCAGGTTGTAGGAATATCATCATATTAAAACTTGCGATAAACTTTTGTCTACTACCAAATCCAGTCATTTTAATCATGTCTGTATTTAGTTTCTGCAAGCTCCAAAAATCAACACTATCTTTATCATAGCTTAATCTTGTAAGGTAACTACTTTTACCTTCAAGGCTAACTTGAGTAGTAACAGTTTTCCACGTTAAATTAGGTTCAAAAGACTTAATCGCCTTATCAACCATTTCAGCTTCTTTCTTGAAATCGTCTTTCTTTAAGTCAGCTTCTTTAACATATTGAGGAAGATAATACCAATTATACTTTGCAGTATCGCGATTCAATTTAATTAATAGATTATATACATAATTAGTATAATATAGCCACATACTAAGTTGCATAAGTGGCATCTCGCTATTTTCAGGATTAGCTAAAGCTTCCTGAACTGCTTCTTGGTCTAATTTCTTGGCAGGAGAATTGATTTGTTTAATTCTCGCATTTTGCAGGAATGGATTGTTCAGTTGACTCCAAGCAGAATGCCAATTTGCGGCAATAGTCTTAAAATCAGAATTTGCATAAGTCCGAAAAACTCTTTGCCATCTCTCTTGGACTTGAGCGAGAGTAATTTTTTCTTGAACTTGTTCAGCACTCATACTAATTGCTTTAGATTTCTCATTCTCAACCATGCTGACATCTGGTTCTTTCTTCTTAGGTCTGCCTCTTTTTTTCTTTTCATCCATTCGAAAAATCAGTCCTCCTTTCTATCAGTTTCTTTCAAAGATTCTTGCATCTTTTCTTCAAAAATATCAATAGCTTTCATAGCCATTTTTAATTTTTCTTGATTCTCAATTTCATAGCGCTGTCTATCAATACGAACAAGGTTTTCTTTACACCAATCCTAATAAAAGGGAGTTTCTTTTCCCAGATTATCTTCTGTAATTTCAATAGTAAAATAATCTTTAGCGGGCTTTAAAGTTTTCTTTAACACTTCTAAAGCCTGCTCTCTATTTACATAATTGGCTACAGCAATATGAAGCACCCCATCGGCATAAACAAAATAAAAATATTCTTTTATTTTATCAAATATTTTCACAAGACGTTCATCTTGATTAAAATTTCCTATGATTTTATAAACCAGCATTTAGTTTACCTTTTAAACCTTTTCTCATATTAAAGTGACATCGTTTTATACTTCATCACCCCATCTTCATTCTTTTCAACAAAGACATTCTTTTCCTCGTTAACATCATTAATATAGTCTATTAATTCTTGTGATGGTAAAAACCACTCACCCTCACTTCTCATTCTCAGATTGCCGAATTTCTTATGTAAATCATTTTCATCTTTCATAGTTCCTTGAAAATAACCTAAACAAAATATTCTTTTTGCACAACCTGTAGATAATTGAATAATTCTCTATTCAATGGTTTTACTTGTAAAACCAATTTTAATGTACTCACCATCAGATAGAAAATATACTTTACCTTTAGTATCTTTACGAGAGATAATAATTTCACACCTTTCAAATTGAAAATATAAATATTCTCTATTGTAGGGCCAACCGAAGTCAACCCTACTAACAAAATACTTATTTAATTACTTCCTCTCAAGCTCATCAAGCTTCTTAAGAGCATACTTAACGAAAGACTTCTTATACTCATCAGCCTCGCCATTATACTCAACAGAGCGGTCAATCTTACTAATATGAGCAAGGAAATTGGTAGCGCCATCATAAACAGCCCACTTATCATAGCCCTTTTCACTACCACAAGTACCCTCGCAATAACGGACCTTGTTATTGGTATGAGGGACAAACTCAATCCAATCCTTCTTATATTCCTCATTAATGAAAGAGAAAGTCTGAAGATTCTTAATATCAATCATAATTATAATCCATCCTTTTTAAAAAATTTTTATGGGGCTTTATACCCTAAAGTTAGAAAAAAAGACTAAAACCTATTGATAAATTTCTTTAGATTTTGTATAATGTTATTACTAAATCTTAATTTAAAGGAGTTTTTATCAATGATTATTGCCTACTTACGAGTTTCCACTGATAAACAAGACGCTGAAAATCAGCGATTTGAACTTGAACGTTTTGCCAAAACCAATAATATTATAATTGATGGCTGGGTCAACGAAACTGTTTCTGGAGCCAAAAAAGTCGAAAAACGCAAACTTGGTCAAGCTTTAACTGAAATGAAAAAAGGAGATATTTTACTTTGTACTGAAATATCTCGAATTGGTCGAAGCCTATACGATGTTATGGGAGTATTGCATACCTGCATGGATAACGAAATAGGTGTTTGGACTACCAAGGAAAACTACAGACTTGGAACAGATATTAATTCTGCTATACTTGCTTTTGCTTTTTCTCTTGCCGCTTCCATTGAACGCGACATGATAAGTCAAAGAACTCGTCAAGCTTTAGCCGCTAAAAAAGCCGCAGGAGTTAAACTTGGCCGTCCAAAAGGAGCTCTTGGCAAAAATACCAAACTTACTCCTTATGAAAGCAGTATCCGTCAACTCATAGCAGAGCAAGGAAACAATTACTCAGTTGTTGCTCGTCTTTTCCATGTTGACAGAACAACGCTAAAGCGTTTTTGTGACAACCATGAAATTTATCCTCCTCAATACAAAGAAGATGGAGGTATTATTTTTAATATGCCAAAATAAATAATTAAATTAAAAGAACTGTCTTTTGGCAGTTCTTTTTTATTCACTAATTACGCTTTGAACAAGACTGGACACAGCTTCAAAACCATATTTATCAGCAAGCTTATTAATAAAATCGTAAGCAATTTTTTGCTTATTGGCAGCTTTTTCTTTATAACAATAACAACCATTATAAACAGCAAGCTCTCCCCAACCAGCCATTGTAATTTGAGAAAGATAACTCAAATCCATATCACTACTATGAGTACAAGTTAAAACAATTAAAGTAATAGTAAGAATAATAACTGTAGCCCATGAAATAACACCCCACTTTTTCATAGTGGGAAGATTCTTAAACCATTTCACTTATCCATCTCCTTTCATTCTTCTGAGGCTTTATTAATAGCATCGGAAATCTTCTGCGTCTGAGTACCGAAATAAAAAGCGATAATTACAGTGAAAATACTTAAGAACTGCTCACCCGTAATATTTCCAATGATGGATAAGTATCCAAATACACCAGTCAGCAAGATTGTAACAATACTCTTAACTGAAATCAAATTCGCAATTCTTTTGTGAATAAAATCCATGTTTTAAAACTCTCCTTTCTTTTGGAAATAGTGAACTTAGAAAAATGAATATACAACTTTATATTCATTTTCTCGTAACGAACCTTGCAAAAGCAAGAGTCTTTACCAAAAAATGAAATATGAGGAAACAAAGGTTCGGAAAATATCCAAAACATATGAACATTCTGTGAACTCAATATTCATTGATTTAGTTATTTATTCATTCAATTATTTTAAAGAAGCTTATTAGTTTTTGTAATATCACAACTTTAACTTTATAGAACTAATGTCCTTCTTTTTATATATAGAAAGGAGTGAACATTTATGGCAGAATACACAGCACTTGCTCCTTTGTTCACTGATATAGCTAATGCTATCCGTTCTAAGACAGGAGAAACGGGACAAATAACGGCCGATTCTTTTCCATCTTCTATCACCAATATAAAAACAAGCAGCATAAAAATT